>Ga0194132_10001652_pt1 | contig 44638 bp, 36 predicted proteins | sample TA2KigOf80mmetaG_FD_148612 | JGI IMG/M metagenome (GOLD analysis project Ga0194132, IMG submission 148612) | Freshwater microbial communities from Lake Tanganyika, Tanzania - TA2015054 Kigoma Offshore 80m | ecosystem: Environmental > Aquatic > Freshwater > Lake | place: Tanzania: Lake... | reverse complement strand
CCTCCCAAGCCTTTGCCCCTGCCATCGGAGGTTTGGATCAACAAGCCGGTCGACACCAGCCCAACAGACAGAGAGGAACGTCAGTAAATTCCCATGCCGGGTGTCTCAAAGTTGTTGACACGCGCCGCGGGACGCCGCGTTCTTGGGCGGTTCGAAACGGTCGAGCCCATCTCCGGCCTTGGCCAACATCACTTCGATGAACCCCAAGGCCGCCTTGGAGAGCGCCTTGTCTTTCCGGTACACGAGGCAGAGCCGGCGGATCATCGGCTCAGGCGCGAGGCTCAGACCAACAAGCTGGCCGGTGGCGGCTTCTTCGCGGAAGTTCGAAACCGCCAGGAACGAGACACCCAACGCGGCCATGACGAAGCGCTTGATCATCTCGGTTGAGTCCAGATCCATCGAAATCTGCAGCTCTTCCTCCACGGCCTCAAACCACGCATTGAGCCGTGTGCGGGTGGTTCCGGACTTGGGCAGCAGCAGGGGGAAGCCCACGAGGTCGCGCGGTTCCAGGCGCCGGTCCAGGGCCGCCAGGGGATGGCCGCCGCGCACAATCAACTGAATCTCGTCGGAGTGGATGCGCACCACCTGGAGCCTCTTCTCTTCCACCGGCCACTGGGTGACGCCGAAATCGGCCTGATTGTCGGTGACGGCCTGAACCACGCGCGACCCGTAGGACCGGTCCACGTTGAGCTGGACGTTGGGGAAGAGCTTCTTGTACTCCGAGAAGACTTCGGGCAGCACATAGATACAAGTGGCCTCGTTGGCGGCGATGACGAGTTCACCGCGGGGGGACCGCTCGAGTTCGTTGATGCTGGACTGGGCTCGTTTGCGGAGGTCGAGGATCTGCTCGGCGTATTCGGCGAAGATTTTCCCCGCCGTGGTGAGGGCGATGCGGGTGCCGAAGCGTTCGAAGAGGGCGGCGTTGAGCTCCTGCTCAAGCTGCCTGACCTGGGCGCTAATGGCGGGCTGAGTGCGGAAACAGGTCTGGGCGGCCTTCGAAAAGCTTTTCAGGCGGACGATCTCCAGAAACGTGTGAAGCTGGTCCAGATCCATGGCGTGCGAACCGCTGGCCGATTATAGCAACTTGGCGTAACGGGCCCCGGTACAGGTCTTACAAATTCGTGAGGTGCTCTATCTTGCCGGTGCTGTCGCCGATCTTTTCGGGGCGCAATCCCATGCCGTCCATGAGTGTGAGAAACAGGTTGGTCATGGGCGTGCCCTTCTTGTAGCGGATGTGGCGTCCGCCGTGGACCAGGCCCGCGCCGCCGCCGGCCAGGACTGTGGGCAGGTCGTCATGCTGGTGCCGGTTGCCGTCGCTCAGACTGCTGCCGTAGACGACCATGGAATGATCCAGCAGGGACCCGGCGCCATCGCGCGCCTCATCCAACTTCTTGAGGAACCGGCTGAGCATCAGGGTGTGGTGCTGGTCGATTTTCTGGAGACGGTCGATCTTGCCCGCATCGTTGAAATGATGCGAGAGGCCGTGGTGCGCATCCGGCACGCCGATGGAACGGTAGGTGCGGTTGCCCCCTTCGCGGCCGATCATGAGGGTGACGACGCGGGTGAGGTCGGCCTGGAACGCGATGGTCATCAGGTCGAACATGAGATCGATGTGCTCTTCGAAGGTGGGGGGGATGCCGGCCGGCCGGTCGAGGGCGGGGATGGCAGCAGCGTTGGGGTCGCCTTGCTCCAGCTTCTGGATGCGGCGTTCGATTTCGCGCACCGAGTCGAGGTACTCGCCCAGTTTCCGCTTGTCGGTTGCGCCCAAACCGGCGCCGAGGCGGGCCGTGTCGGCGCGCACGAAGTCGAGGATGCTGCGATCGGAGCGGGCCTGGGCGGCACGCGCCACCGGGTCCGTTGTTTCGCCATCGCCAAAGAGGCGTTCAAAGACGGCCCGGGGATTCATCTCCGGCGGCAGGGGGGTGGTGGGAGAGCTCCAGGAGATGGTGTTGGAGTACGCACAGCTATAGCCGGAATCGCAGTTGCCGACCATGCGGTTGTCTTCGAGGCCCAGCTCCAGCGAGGGGAGCGTGGTCTGCCTGCCGATCTCGCGGGCGATGATCTGGTCGGCCGAGATGCCGGCGTGGATGTCCGCGCCCTGGGTCTTCTTCGGATGCACGCCGGTGAGCCAGGTGGCGCCGGCGCGAGCGTGATCACCCGCGCCATCGCCGAGCGACTGGCCGTTGTAGTGATCCAGACCGGTGAGCACCAGCATCTTCTGCCGGAAGGCCTCCAGCGGCTTGAGCGTCTTGGTCAGCTCATAACCGGATCCTTCGGCGGCCGGCGTCCAATCCTTCATGATGATCCCGTTCGGGACGTAGAGGAACGCTGCCCGGCGAACGGGCTGGCCGCCGTTGCGATTGGGGGCGGCGAGGGCCGGTACCATCGAATCGAGCAGGGGCAGCGCCAGGGCTGTGCCGGCACCGCGCAGCAGGGTGCGCCGTGAGAGAGCTTTGCCGGTGATGATCATGATCGATTTACCTCTTCTTCAGATCGGCTGAGGCGGCGAGGCTCTCGTCGTGCCGCGCTTTCCCTCATTTCGCATGGTACGCTATTGGCCCATGCCATGGCCAGGGGGACGATTGAATTCCAGTGAGCCGCGGGGGGCGCGGCTTACCTTTTGAACGGTGAGGTTGAGGCGGCGAGGCTGGCCGGAGCCACGCCTTCTCTCATCTGGAATGGCACGCTGTTGACCACTGCCAGGGCCAGGGCCGAGAACCGGTACTCCCTGGCCGCGCCTTGGCGGCGGATTTCGCGAACCACCGGGAAGTCGGGGTGTTCCAAGCCGCGGCCCAGCGCGTAGGTGAGCAGTTTTTCGGCCAGGCACTCGATGAACTGGTCCTTGCGTTCCAGCAGAACGGTGCGGAGCCCGGTGGCGCCGCGGAACGGCGCGCCGCCGGGAAGCTGGGACGAGGCGTCGATCTGGTGGCCGCCCTCCTCGGCGCGGAACTTTCCGATGGCGTCGTAGTTCTCGAGCGCGAAGCCCATGGGGTCCAGGCGCGCGTGGCAGGAGGCGCAGGCGGGATTGGCGCGGTGCTTTTCGAGCGCCGCGCGGAGATCCTTGGCCGACGCGGCGGCCTTGTCTTCGAGGTCAGGCACGTCGGGCGGCGGCGGCGGCGGCGGCGATCCGAGGATGTTTTCCAGAATCCACTTGCCGCGCAGCACGGGCGAGGTGCGGGTTGGGTACGAGGTGACGGTGAGGATGCTGCCGTGGGTCATGACGCCCCCACGCTCGGGCGTTTGGAGCTGGACGCGGCGGTAGTAGGGTCCGCGGACGCCCGGGATGCCGTAGTGGCGGGCGAGACGCTCGTTGAGGAAGGTGTAGTCGGCGGCGATGAAGTCGATGGCGCTGCGGTCCTGGCGGACGATGTGTTCGAAGAAGAGCTCGGTTTCGCGCTGGAAGGCGGTGCGCAGGGGCTCGTCGAACTGCTGGTACTTGTCGGGATCGGGCCGCCAGCCGGAGACGTTGCGCAAGTGCAGCCACTGGCCGGCGAAGTTATCGGCCAGCGCCTTGGCCCTGGGATCCGCGAGCATGCGCCGAACCTCGGCTTCCAGTGAAGCGCGGAGTTTGCCCGTCCCGGCAAGGCGCAGCAGGCGGTCATCCGGAATGCTGCTCCACAGGAAGAAGGACAGGCGCGAGGCCAGTTCCAACTCGGTGACTTTCCGCTTGGTTCCCGGGGCGGGGTTCGATTCGACGCGGAAGAGGAAGCCCGGCGAAACCAGGATGGCGCGGAGGGCTGTTTCGATTCCGCCTTCAAAGGAGCCCGACTCGCTGCGTCCGGCGGCAAAGAGCTTCATCAGGGGGGCGGTATCGCCGGCGGTGACCGGCCGGCGGTAGGCAAGGCGCGCGAGGCGGCCGATGATGCGGCCGGCGCAGGCCGGTTCCGTAACCCCGGGGCCGGGCCGGCAGATGAACACGCGGCGGCGGCTTTCGGTATCGCCGGGGCCGGTGGGGTTGAAGGGTCCGGCGATGGTGACATAGTCCACGGAGGCCGGTGTGGGCGGAGGCGGGGCGAAGAGGCGGCGCGCCACGACGCCGTTTTCCACCTTCGAATAGTCGTTCAGGAACCCGGCGCCCAGGGTGTGCATGCCGGCGGTGAACTTGCGCCGGAACTCGTAGTTGCGGGTGTTCTGGGCCTCTTCTGCCTGGCTGATGACGACGTCGAACAGTTTCTCGCGGCGGCCGTCCACGCGCACATCGAGTTTGGGCGGCGGCATGTTGGCGGCGGGGTTGCCGCGCACGCGCACCACGACGGCGTATTCGGCGTCCGACGGGAAATAGCGTTCGACGGTGATGGTGCCGCGCTGGTTGAGCGGCAGCGATTCGGTGGCCTCGGCCGCGGCGCCGCGGGCGTTGTAGCGTTCGATGGCCGCGCTGGTTCTGAAGGTGCCGACGGCCAGGCGGCTCACGCGCCGGGCGGTGGCCATGTAGCGCTCAAAGTGCGCCGGCGATACGGTGAGCACCTCGCCTATGTTGTCGAAGCCGTAGCCGGCGTCATCCGGGGGGAGCGAGGAGGCGTGGTCAAAGTCGAGACCCAGAAGGTCGCGGATGGCGTTGCTGTATTCGGCGCGGTTGAGGCGGTGGGCGGGAGGCGCTCCGGGTTGGGGGCGGGCGGCGCCGGCGCGGTCGAGCGAGGTTTCGAGCCAGTTGGTGAACCTGGCCGCGTCTTCCGCAGCCGGGCGGGGCAGGCCGGGCGGCGGCATCTCGCCGGTGCGCACTTTGCGCAGGATCTTTTCCCAGGTAGCGGCACCGGACGGAATGGCATCGGCGCGAAGGCCGGTGACGGAGACCTGGCCGGACTTCAGGCGGTCATTGTGGCAGCCGGCGCAGTAGCGGGTGAGGAGGTGTGCCGGATCGGGGTCCGCCGCGCGGGCAAACCAGAGCAGGCCCGGGGTCAACAGCAGGGCGGAAAGACGTTTGAGCACACTATTTCCTGGTCGCGAGGGGTTTCACAAATACTATATCATTCGGGTATGAGAACAACCCGTTTGGGCCTGCTGTGGATGGCGCCGGCGGTGTCGTGGTGCGCGCCCGCGGCCGGGCTGATTGAAGCCGTCCAGAACAAGGATCAGAAGGCGGTGCTGGCGCTGCTGCGGAGCGGCGTGGATGTCAGTGCCGCGCGGCCGGACGGGTCCACTGCGTTGGCGTGGGCGGTGAGCCGTGAGGACACGGAGATCGTCTCCGCGCTGGTGCGCGCCGGAGCCAACGTGAACAGTGCCGATGAGAATGGCGAAACGCCGCTTTCGCTGGCTTGCGCCAACGGCAATCTGGCCATCGCGCGGCTGCTGGTGGACGCCAAGGCCAACGTAAAGACAGCACGCTGGTCCGGCGACACGCCGTTGATGGCGGCGGCCCATGCGGGCCACACCGATCTGGTTCGGCTGCTGCTGGACCGGGGCGCGGAGGCGGGCACGGTGGAGAACCGGATGGGCCAGACCGCGCTGATGTGGGCGGCGGCGGAAGGCCACGCGGGGGTGGTGAAGCTGCTGATTGAGCGCGGCGCGGATGTGAATGCGGTGTCGAAGAATGGGTACACGGCGCTGCTGCTGGCGACGCAGAAGGGCGACCTGGCGGCGGTGGATGCGCTGATCGCGGCCAAGGCAGCGACGGGTGTGCGGGCGAAGGACGGAGCGACGCCGTTCCTGGTGGCGCTGATGCGCGGCCACGAAGGGGTGGCGCGGCGGATGCTGGACCACGGCGCGGAACTGAATGCGCACGACAGCGGCGGCAATCTGCCGCTGCATGAGGCGGTGCGGCAGGGGAAAGGGTCGCTGGTGAAGGATCTGGTGGCGCGGGGGGCCGATGTGAATGGCCGGACGCTGCCGCCGCCGGGTCCTGTCAATCCGTACCGGAACACGGCGGGCATGACGCCGCTGCACGTGGCGGCGGAGGCGGGGAATCTGGCGATGGTGCGTGACTTGGTGGCTCTGGGGGCAGACCCGAAGGCGAAGACGCCGGACGGGGCGGGCGCTCTGTTGTTTGCCGCGGGCAGCCGGAAGCTGGACGTGGTGAAGGCGGTGGTGGAGCTGGGCGGGGATGTGAATGAGGCTCGGACGGGGGGCGGGAGCGCGCTGCACACGGCGACGCGGTTCGGGTCGCTCGAGATCATTCAGTTTCTGGTGGACCGCGGGGCGGATCTGGCGGTGAAGGACCGGTTTGGCAGAACGCCGCTTGAGGCGGCGGAGTTCGAGGCGCCGAAGCCGGTGATCGAGCTGTTGCGGAAGCTGACGGCGGCGAAGGGCGCGAAGTAGCGGCTAGGGTCGCTGCGGTCTACTTCTGATAGCTCACACGCCAGAGCTTGTTGTTGCCGTCTTCTGAGATGAGCAGGCTGCCGTCGTTCATCTGCAGGAGGCCGACGGGCCGGCCCCACACTTCCTTCTGATCCTCGCCGAGCATCCAGCCGCCCAGGAACTCTTCGGGGTTGCCGGCCGGTTTGCCGCCCTTGAAGGGCAGGAAATTCACGGAATAGCCCACGCGCCTGGCGCGGTTCGATGAACCGCGGTAGGCCAGGAAGGCTCCGTTGCGGTAGCGGGCGGGGAACTGCCTGCCGGTGTAGAAGACGAAGTCCATGACGGCGGCGTGCGCGGGCAGAATGACATCGGGGGCGATGGTTTTGGTGACCAGTTCGGGCGATTCTCCCTTCCGGCGCGGTTCTTCGTTTGGTCCGAGATAGGCGTAGGGCCAGCCGTAGAAGGCGCCCTGCTTCACTTCGGTGAAGAAGTCCGGCACCAGATCATCACCGAGGGCGTCGCGTTCCTGGACCGTGGTCCAGAGCCGGCCGGAGGCGGGATTCCAGCGGATGCTGACGGGATTGCGGATGCCGGCGGCGAAGATCTGATGGCCGGAGCCGTCGGGGTTGTAGACGTTGATGGCGGCGCGGTCTTTCGGGTCGCCGGCATCGACGTTACTGCCTGAGCCCACGCCCACGTAGAGCTTTTGGCCCTTGGCGTCGAAGGCGAGCGACCGGGTCCAGTGGCCCTTGGCGTAGCCCTTGAGGGAAACCACTTCCTCGCCCGTGCCGGCGGTGAGGGCGGCGGCATCGAACTTGTAGCGCTTGATGGACTGGGGCTCGCCGACGTAAAGATAGTCCTTCCAGAGCGCCATGCCGAACGGCCGGTCGAGGCCTTTGAGAAGTTGCTTCTTCGAGTTGTCGGGCAGGATGGCCCAGACTCCGCCTTCGGCCACCGAATCGGTGAGGAGAATGGCGCCGGAGGGGAGTTGGAGCAGGAATCGCGGTTTTTGGAATCCGGAGGCGAATTCGGTGGCCTGGAATCCGGCGGGCAGGCGCAGAGCGCGGCCCTCCGGTTGGGCGACGACGCGCGGCGGATTGGTGGTGGACGGGGTGTGGTTGGGGGGTGGAAGGACGATCCTGCGTTCGGCGGCGGCCGCCCAGCAGGCGGTGAGAAGGAGGAAGGCTGGCGTTTTCATCGCTTGAGAATTCATGGCTTGAAAACGCCAGTGTATCACTGACGGACTGGCACTGACGGACTGTGATTACGAGCGGAACATGCGTGCTTTCCAGCAACCGATGAACAGGGCGACCAATCCTAACGACGTGAAGAGGTCGGTCCCGGGCGCGGGTGTGGAACTCGTGGAAGACGAGCTGGCGGCAAGCATTGAACCGGCTGAAATGAGAACGGTGGATAACATAATACGCATGGCGAAAGCTCCGCTGACCTGACGTCTCAACTGCAAACCGAAGAGTGGCTCCGGTTGAACGTGAAACCACCCTATCGCGACAACCACCAAAGCGAGGCTCGAAAATGGCCGAATGAAACAACCCGGACCTGAAGAACCTTGCTCTTATGATAAAGATCGGCATCCGGCGGGAAAAAGGATCACGGAATTTTGCCGCCCGGGTGGGGGGGGGCCACCTGCTATACTAAAGCTGTCGCTTCCGGCGAGCCGGGAGGAGGTGTGCGTGTTCTTGAAGCTACAAGACATGGAGATACGCCCAATCCGGTTCGACGTTGCGTACTCTCCGGGCGAGATTGAGTTTGAGGCGAAACTGCGCCAGGGCGGGCCGTTGCAGGTATCGGGCGTCGCGGAGTTGCTGGGCGCCACCGAAGAGATTCGGATTCAGGGGCAGTACCAGGTGATGCTGGAGGCGGATTGCGACCGGTGCCTGGATTTGGCTTCGTTTCGCGTGGCGGAGCGGTTCGACCTGTTCTACCGCCCGGATTTGGAGACGTCGCCGGGCGAGGAGTTCGAGATTGACCGCGGCGAGGTGGAGATTGCCTTCTATGAAGGGGATGGCCTCGAATTGGCGGATGTAGTGCGTGAGCAGGTGCTTCTGGCGCTGCCGATGCAGCGATTATGCCGGGAGGGCTGCAAAGGGATTTGCCCTGGCTGTGGGGCGAACCGGAACGCGAAGGAGTGCGGATGCACCGTGACGGCCGGCAATGACCGCTGGGCGGCGCTTCGCGGGATGAAGTTATGATGCCGGAGAACCGGCAAGTTTTAATGCAAGGATAGGATTGACCGATGCCAAATCCCAAACGGAGACATTCGAAGAGACGCACTTCCACCCGCCGGGCGCACGATTCCCTGCAGCGGGTTTCGTCGACCGACTGCCCGAGCTGCGGAGAGCCGAAGCTGCCGCACCGGGTTTGCCCGAGCTGCGGTAAGTACAAGGGCCGCGACGTGATCGAAGTGGCCGCGGAGTAGACGGCCGCCGTCACACGCTTACATGCTTTCCAGGGATCGGGAAAGGTCCAGCCATTCTCCCCTGCGCCGTCTGCTTTCTCCGAAGGGTAACGGCGCCGTCCCCCCCCGCTCGACGGTGACTATCGCCGTGGATGCGATGGGAGGGGACCATGCACCGAAAGCCGAAGTGGAAGGCGCGCTGCGCGCCGCGCGAACTCTTGGCGTCCGCGTGATCCTGGTGGGGCGCGAGGACGCGGTGAGCGCGGAACTTGCGGCCCATGGCGGCCCCGGGGATCTGCCCATTGAGGTACACCACGCCAGCGAAGTGATCACGATGGAGGACAGCGCGGCAAAGGCGATGCGCACCAAGCGCGACAGTTCGCTGCGGGTTGCCTGCCGGCTGGTTCGCGACGGCGCGGCGGCCGGCATGGTTTCGGCCGGGAACACGGGGGCGTGCATGGCCACCGCGAAGCTGGTTCAGGGCATGGTGAAGGGTGTCGAACGTCCGGCGCTCGCCTCGGTGTTTCCGACGGTGAAGGGCAAGCCGACGGTGATGGTGGATGTGGGCGCCAATGTCGACTCCTCGGCCGGGATGCTGGCCCAGTTTGCCGTGATGGGGTCCATCTATTCGAAGTCCATTTTTCACAATGCGAATCCGCGGGTGGGGTTGCTTTCGATAGGCGAGGAAGAGCACAAGGGGAATGAATTGACGAAGGCGGCGACGCCGCTGCTCAAGTCGCTTCCGATCAACTTTATCGGCAATGTGGAAGGCCGCGATCTGTTCTCGGGCCACGCGGACGTGATCGTCTGCGACGGCTTCATTGGGAACGTGGCGTTGAAGGTGAGTGAGGGGCTGGTGGATGTGGTGAAGCATCTCCAGAAGGAGTCCCTGGAGGCCACGATCACGCGGAAGCTGGGTTATGTGCTGGCCCGCAACGCGTTTACGGATTTCAAGAAGCGCGTCGATTACTCGGAGTTCGGCGGGGCGCCGCTGCTTGGGGTGAAAGGCGTGAGTATCATCTGCCATGGGCGCTCGAACGCCAACGCCATCAAGAACGCCATTCGCGTGGCGGCGGAGTATGCGGGCGGCCAGGTGAACCGGCGCATTGAGGACGAACTGCACTCGTGGTCGTCCGGCGGCGCCATCAGATCGGGCTCCTGACCAGCGAGCTGAGCGAGGCTGAACCCGGTGTCCACCCAACTGATCCGAATGCTTTTCGCGGCGCTGGCGGCGGCCGCGGCTCTGTGCGGCCAGCGGCTTGACCCGGTGCGCTGGTCGATCGAAGCCCCGGGCGCGGCGGCGCCAGGGTCCGTTGTGCTGGTGCGCCTGACGGCGGAAGCGGACGCTCCGTGGCATCTCTACTCGATGACGACGCCCAAGCCGCCCATCGCAACGACCATTCGGTTTGAGCCCTCGCCGGCCATCGCTTCCGTGAAGATCCACCAGCCGGCGCCGGTGCGCAAGCTGGACCCGAACTTTCAAACGGAGACCGAAACATTCGAGGGCAAGACTGTTTTTCTGGCTGAGCTGGCGATTGCGCCTGGCGCGGGGGGCCCTGTGGAGTTGACCGCCGGTGTGCGCTTCCAGGCGTGCACGGACAAGCAGTGCCTGCCGCCCCGCCGGAAGACGCTGAACGCTTCGCTCAGCATCGGCGCGGGGGCTCCGGCGGCGGTGATCGCGATTCCGGATGGCTACAGGCTGGTGCCGGATTCGGGGCCGGCCGCCGGGTCCACGCCGGCGCCGATACCAGCCGCGCCGGCGAAGCAGGATCTTGGCTCGTTCCTGCTGCTTGCGTTTGGATTTGGCCTGGCGGCTATCTTCACGCCGTGTGTTTTTCCGATGATTCCGATTACGATGTCCTATTTCCTGAACCAAGGTGGGGACCGGGGCGGGCGCGCGGTGATGCAGGCGCTGGTGTTTTGTATGGGGATTGTGGTCTTGTTCACGGGGATCGGTTTGGCGACGACGGCGGCGGTGGGGCCGTTTGGCGTGGTGCAGCTGGGGTCGAATGTGTGGGTGAACGCGTTCATCACGGTGGTGTTTCTGGTGTTTGCGGCCAGCATGTTGGGGGCGTTTGAGATCACGCTGCCATCGGGTCTGCTGACGCGGATGAACTCGGCTTCGGGGCAGGGCGGTGTGATGGGGAGCCTGCTGATGGGTTTGACGTTTTCACTCACCTCATTCGCCTGCGTGGGTCCGTTCATGGGCACGCTGCTCGCGGCTTCGGTGCAGGGCGACAAGCTGCAGCCGGTGCTGGGGATGGCGACGTTTGCCAGCGGGCTGGCGCTGCCGTTCTTCCTGCTGGCGCTGTTTCCGGGGGCATTGAAGAAGATGCCGCGCAGCGGGGGCTGGATGATGCGCGTGAAGACGGTGCTGGGATTCGTGATTCTGGCGGCGGCGCTCAAGTACTTCTCCAATGTCGACCAGGTGATGCATTGGAATGTGCTGACGCGGGATCGGTTCCTGGCCGCGTGGGTGGTGCTGTTCGCGCTGCCGGGGCTGTATCTTCTGGGGTTCCTTCGCATGGAAGGGATCAAGCCGGAGGAACCGCTGAAAACGGGTCGGCTGGTGGCCGGCATGGCGTTTCTGGCGTTCGCCCTGAGCCTGCTGCCGGGCATGTTCGGCGGGCGTTTGGGTGAGCTGGATGCTTACGTTCCGGCGGCTCAGGAGGGTGCGGGGTTGGGTTCGGGCGGCGCGGGCGAAGGCAAGCTGCCGTGGTTGAAGGACCAGTATCAGGAAGCGCTGGCGAAGGCGCGCGCCGAGAACAAGCTGGTGTTCGTCAACTTCACCGGCTACACCTGCACGAACTGCAAGTGGATGAAGAGTAATATGTTCCCCCGTCCGGAGGTGTCCGCCGCACTGAGGGAGTTCGTGCTGGTGGAGTTGTACACCGATGGCAGCGAGGGTGTCTCCGAAGCGAATCAAAAGCTGCAGGAAACCAAGTTTGCCACCGTGGCCATACCCTTCTACGCGATTGTCGACGCGGACGAAAAGGTGGTGGCGAGTTTCCCGAGCCTGACGCGCGACACGGCGGAGTTTCTGGCCTTTCTGCGGTCCGCGCGCAAGCCTGCGTAAACCTTGCGCTACGCGGGCCTGTGTAACACCAGCCAACCGGCTGCGTGCCGATTGGTACCATGGCTAGTCAGCCTGGCGCATGCAACTCTCCCTGTTTGAAGCTCCTCCCACCGCGTCCATGGACTGGCGCGCGGCGGTGGAAGAGGGCTGTTCCATGGTCACCTCCACCGAACGTCTGGCGCGGGAACTGCGCCGGGAGTACGGCGATTGGCAACGTGGGCGCGGGCGGGTGGTGTGGGAATCGCCGGAGGTTGTTTCGTGGCCGGTGTGGCTTGGCCGGCTGTGGCGCGGCGTGCGGTTCGCGGCGCCCGGCTCGCCTGTGCTGCTGAGCGCGGCGCAGGACACGCTGTTGTGGGAGCAGATCATCGGTGCGTCCCCGGAGGGCGAGTTTCTGATGGATCCCCGGGGGACCGCACTCAAGGCGCGCGAAGCGTGGCTGTTGGGGCATGGCTGGAGGATCTCGGTGGAGGATTCGACATTCAGCCTCACGGAAGACACGGCTGCTTTTCGGGACTGGGCGCGTGAGTTTCACAAGCGATGCCATGCGCGGGGCTGGCTGGATGAAGGGCGCCTGCCGGATCGCGTGGGCGCGGCTATTGAGCAAGAGGTAATTGCGGCGCCGCGCCTGTGGCTGGCCGGGTTCGACGATTTCAGTCCTCAACAGCGGCGGCTGCTGGAAGTGATCCGGCGCTGCGGCGGGGAGTGGCGGGAGCATCGCTTCACGCCGCACCCCTCGCCCGAACGTCTGCGCGCCTCCGCGCCCACCACTTCCGGTGAACTGCAGGCGGCGGCTCGCTGGGCCCGGGCCCGGCTGGAAGAGAATCCACGGGCGCGCATCGGCATAGTCGCCCGGGATCTGGATGGCGTGCGCACGGCGGCGGCAAACGTGTTCTCGAAGATTCTCGCGCCGAACGCGTTCCTTCGCGGGGGTGGAAGGCCGCTGTTTCACATTGCCAGTGGCGGACCGCTGAGTGAGGCTCCGGTGACGCAGGCCGCTTTGCTGCTGCTGCGCACGGCGGGTTCCCGGGTCACGATCCCGGTGCTGAGCCGTCTGTTGCGGTCGCCGTTTCTTGCCGGCTGGGGGGAGGAGGCCGATGAGCGGGCGCTGCTCGACCTGGGGTTGCGGCGCGGGGAGTACGAGTTGGCGTGGCGCGCGGTGGCCGGCCGCGGGCGTGAACAGGCGGTGTTGAACCGGGCTATTCACGCGAGCCGCCGTGCCTGGGAAGCTGCTCCGGAGGAGGCCGGCCCCGGTGCGTGGGCGGCCATTTTCAGCGGCGTGCTGGAGGCGTGGGGCTGGCCTGGCGACAGGACGCTGGAGAGCGAAGAGCATCAGGCGATGGAAGCGTGGCGCGAGATGCTGGCGGATCTGGCGTCGCTGGATGCGCTGGAGGTCCGCTGGACGCGCGGGGCGGCGCTGGCCCAGTTGGAAGCGCTGGCGGCGCGCCGGCCGTTCCAGCCGCGCGATGAAGGGGCGCCGGTGCAGATCCTGCCGGTGCAGGAACCACCGCCGCCCGGCCTGGACGGCGTTTGGCTGTTGGGATTTGATGCCGGGCGATGGCCGGATGCTCCCCGGCCGAACCCGTTTCTGCCGCTTGCGGTTCAGGGTCAACTGGGCATGCCGCGGTCCTCGCCGCGGGTGGCGCTGGCCGAAGCGCGGCGGATGACGGCACGGCTTTTGGCGGCGGCGCCGGTGGTGGTGGTGAGCCATGCCTCGACGGAGGAGGATCACAACCTGGCGCCCAGTCCGCTGATCACCGGGGTCCCCGCCGTGGGGCCGGAGAATTTGCGGCTGGCCGCGGATGTCTGGTATGACAGTTGGCCAGGCACCGTGGCGCTGGAGGCGGAGCCGGACACGGAGGCGCCGCCGCTTGCCCCGGGGACATTGCAGCGCGGTGGGACCCGGGTTCTGCAGCTTCAATCGGCGTGCCCTTTCCGCGCGTTCGCCGAGTTCCGGCTGGGGGCGCGGGAGATCGAGTCACCGGAGTTGGGGCTGAGCCCGCGCGACAAGGGAGTGCTGATGCATTCCGTGCTGCACAAGGTGTGGGCGGCGGTGGGCAGCCAGGCGCGGCTGAAGCAACTTGGCGAAGCGGACTTGACTGAGATCGTTCAGCGGGCAATCTCCGAAGCGGTGGAGGCAAAGACGCAACTCGACGCCAGTGCTCTTACGCTCCGGATCCGGGATGTGGAGAAGGAGAGGCTGGAGCGTCTGGTAAGCGACTGGATGAGGCTGGAGGCCGATCGCCCCAGCACATTCGAGGTGGCGGAGCAGGAGGTAACGCGGACCGCGGTGGTGGGGCCGCTGGAATTGGAGATGCGCGCGGACCGGGTGGACCGGCTGGAGGACGGCCGTCTGGTGGTGCTGGACTATAAGAGCAGCCCGAAGTCCGTGGAAGCGCTGTTGGGTTCACGGCCGGAGGAGCCGCAATTGCCGTTCTACTGCACGCAGGCTGATGGCGAGGTGGCGGCGGTGGCGTTCGCGATGGTGGGGGCCAAGCGGATTGGCTTTGCGGGCTTGAGTTCGGAGACGGGATTGCTGAGCGATGTGAAGCCGCCGAAGGACGCGGGATTTGCCGAGACGAAGGCATCCTGGCGGTCGACGCTGGAAGCTCTGGCGAACGAGTTTGCCCTGGGCCATGCGCCGGTGGACCCGCGGTCGCCGGACGATTGCAGCTTCTGCCATCTGGGGGCGCTGTGCCGCATTGACGGCGAGGGCGCGGAGGCTGAGACATGATCCCGCTGCTGGCGCCCGTGCCGCCGCCCGATGCCGCGGACCGTGCGCGCGCGCTGGATGCCAGCGCGTCGTTCATTGTGCAGGCTCCGGCCGGGTCAGGCAAGACGGAGCTGCTGATCCAGCGTTATCTGACCTTGCTGGCGCGGGTGGCGGAGCCGGAGTGCGTGGTGGCGATCACGTTCACGCGGAAGGCGGCGGCGGAGATGAGGGAGCGCGTGTTGGCCGCGCTGGAATCGGCGCAGGGCGAAGCGCCGGTGAATCCGCACCAGGAGACCACGTGGCGCGCGGCGCGGCAGGCGCTGCTGCAGGATCAGATGCTTGGCTGGCAGCTTGCTCAACACCCGAACCGGATGCGGATTGAGACCATTGATGCGCTGTGCTACAGCCTGGTGCAGCGCATGCCGTGGCTGGCGCGACTGGGCGCGGGTCTGGCGGTGACCGAGCGGCCGGATGAGCAGTACCGGGAGGCGGCGCGGAACACCATTCGCTATCTCGACGGCGAGGGAACGCTGGCCGCCGCGGTGGCGGCGCTGCTGCTGCATCAGGACAACAATCTGGCGATGACGGAGCGGCTGCTGGCGGAGATGCTGGAGCGGCGCGATCAATGGTTGCCGCTGCTGGGGCTTCCGCTGCTGGGCGGTTCCACGGCCCGGGAGCAAATCCGGGCCGCTCTGGAAAGCGGGCTGGAGGAGTTGATTCGCGGCAAGCTCGCGCAGCTTCGGCGCGCGGTTCCGACGGAGCATGCGGCGGAGCTGGTGACGCTGGCCCGGTTTGCGGCCGCGAATCTGGTGGATGAGCAGCCCGAACGGGATCTGGTTCGCTGCCTTCGCCTGGAGGCGCTGCCGGGATCGGCCGCCGAGGATCTGCCGGCGTGGTGCGGCGTGGCTGAACTGCTGCTGGTGCAGGGCGGTTCCTGGCGCTCGAACATCACGAAGAACACGGGATTTCCGCCTTCGGCCAGGACGATGAAGGATCGTCTGAGCGGACTGCTTTCGCAGCTTTATCCGCGCGAAGCGCTGCGGGCGGCGCTGGATGAAGTGCGCCGGTTGCCGCCCGCGCGGCTCTCGGAGCCACAGTGGCGGATTCTGCAGGCGTTGTTCGATATCCTGCGGCACGCGGCGGCGGAGCTGGGCGCGGCGTTCCCGGCGGCGGGCCACGTCGATTTCGCCGAGATCACGGCCGCGGCGCTGCGCGCGCTGGGCACGCGGGATCATCCGACCGACCTCTCGCTCGCGCTGGGGCATCGCGTTGAGCATCTGCTGATCGACGAGTTCCAGGACACGTCGCTGCCGCAGGTGGAGCTTGTCCGGCGCCTCACGGCCACCTGGGAGCCCGGCGAAGGCCGCACACTGTTCCTGGTGGGCGACCCGATGCAATCGATCTACCGCTTCCGCGAGGCGCAGGTGGGCCTTTACCTGGATGCCCAGGAGAACGGCGTGGGCGGTATCACGCTGGAGAAGTTGTCGCTCTCGGCGAACTTCCGCTCCCGGCCGGCCGTGGTGGACTGGGTGAATCAGACGTTCGGCGGGATCTTCCCGCAGGAGCCTGATGTGGTGACCGGCGCCGTGACGTATACCCCGTCGGCCGCCGTGCGGGAGGAGGAGCGGGATTCGGGTGTCTGGTTCCATGCGGTTCCCACCGGTGAGAGGGATGACCGCGCGGAGGCGGTGGTGGTGGCCGATCTGGTGGCCGGGGCGAGCGTCAGCGGCACGGTGGCCATCCTGGTGGAGGCGCGGTCGCATCTGCCTGCCATTCTGGCCGAGCTTCGGAAGCGCGGCATCCGGTTCCGGGCGGTGGAGATCGACGAACTGTCGCGACGGGCGGTGGTGAACGATCTGGCGGCGCTCACACGGGCCATTCTGAATCCGGCCGATCGCGCAAGCTGGTTTGCCGTGCTGCGCGCGCCGTGGTGCGCATTGACGCTGGGGGCGCTTGAGCGTCTTGCCGCGGGCGGGCCCGGGGTGACGGTGCGGCAGGCGCTGACGGGGGCGGATGGACGTGCGGCCGTGGTGCGGGATACGCTGGAGGCCGCGATCGGGCAACGGGGCCGGCGGCGGTTGCGCGATCTGGTGGAAGCGGCCTGGGTGACGCTGGGAGGTCCCGCCTGTCTGGCCGGGGACACGGATTTGACGGACGCGGGCCGCTTTCTGGATCTGCTGGATGAGTTGGACGAAGGGGGCGATCTGGCCGACTTCGCGGTGTTGGAGGCGCGGTGCGCGGAGCTGTTTGCCACGCCCGACGCTCTGGCCGACGGCGCGGTGCAGGTGATGACCATCCACAAGGCCAAGGGGCTGGAGTTCGACACGGTGATCGTGCCCGGGCTGGACCGCCCACAGCGCCTGGACGATTCGCGCCTGCTGACCTGGACGACGGCACTGGCCGGCAGCCGGGAAGTGTTCCTGATGGCGGCCAAAGGCGCCACCGGAACCACCGACGATCTCTACAGCTACATTGCCCGGCTGGAACGCCGGAAGGAGGACAACGAGCACCTGCGATTGCTCTACGTGGCGGCCACAAGGGCGCGGCGGCGTTTGCACTGGGTGGCTTGGACGGGGCAGGGAGCCCGGGCGCGCACCAGTCTCAAGGCGCTGAAGCCGGGGCTTGAACTGCTGGAGGCAACGATGGGGTCCCCTGGCGCGCCCCGGCTGGTTCGGACGCTGGCGCGGCCCCTCTGGCGGTTGCCTTTCGGGTTTGTTCCTCCAGCGCCGCCGGGCGATGTCGAGATCCCCGGGCCCGGCGGCGTCCTGCCGGCCGAGCCGATCTCCTTCCACTGGGCCGGTGAAACTCAGCGGGTCACGGGACTGGTGGTGCATGAGTGGCTGGACTCCATCGGCCGGACCGGGCTGCGGCGTTGGACCGAGGCCCGTGTTCAGGAGCGGCGGGAGTGGGTGCGGCGGTCGCTGGCCGGCCGGGGTGTCCCGGCGGACGATCTGGACGCGGCGGCGGAGCGCGCGATCCATGCGGTGCTGAACACGGTGCGGGACCGGCGCGGGCGCTGGATACTGGGCGATCACGAGGATGCCCGGAGCGAGTTTGCGATCACGGGAGTGGTGGACGGGGCACTGCGGCAGGCGGTGGTGGACCGGACGTTTGTGGAGAATCGAGCCGGGTCGCGAGTGCGCTGGGTGGTGGATTTCAAGACCAGCACGCATGAGGGTGGCGGCCGGGATGCATTTCTGGATAACGAGCTGGAACGGTACCGGGAGCAGTTGGAGCGGTATCTGGCGCTGGTGGCCGGGTTCGACCCTCGGCCTGCCCGCGCCGGACTCTATTTTCCGATGCTGGGGGCGTGGCGGGAACTGAAGCCGAGGGCATCGCGGTGAGCCGGGTGCTGATCCGCGGCGCACGGCAGTTGCTGACGCTGCGCGGCCCGGGCCGGGCTCGCCGGGGCGCGGAGATGCAGGACTTGGGGTTGATTGAGGACGGCGCCCTGTTGATTGAGCACGGTGTGATTCTGGAGGCGGGCGTGGCGCGGCGGGTGGAGAATCTGGCGGCGGCGAAGAAGGCCAAGGTGATCGACGCGACGGGGCGCGTGGTGATGCCGGGCTTCTTCGACGCGCATGCGCATCCGGTGGCGGGTCCGGCGCGGGTAACGGATTTTGAGGCCCGGCCGGTGGGGGCGCCGGACGCGGATATGGTGCGGCGCGAATTCATGGCCAGTGTCCGGGCGGTGCGAGGGCTGCCTGGATCGGCGCTGGAGGTGATGGCCGGCCAGCGGCTGATGACGGCGTTGCGGCATGGGACGACGGGCATGATGGCGAAGACGGGGTTTGGGCTGGATGCGGCGGCGGAGATCAAGTCGCTGCGGGTGCTGGGACACCTGACGTCTCCGGTTGAGGTGGCGCCGGTGTACCGCGCCGGGTACGGCCCGGCGGAGGCGGTTTTTCTTGCCGAAGTGGCTGGGCCCGTGCTGGCTCGCGCGGCGAAGCAGAAGCTGGCGGTGGCGGCGGCGGTGCGGTGTGACGATGCCGATTTTGCACGGTCCTTTGCCGCTCTGGCCCGCGCGGTGGGCCTTCCGGTGCAGGTGGAGGGGGGGCCGGAGGCGGTGCGGCTGGCGGAAGAGCTGGGGGCATGGCCAATCACGCTGACCGAGCCCGCGGCGCCTTCCGGGGAGGCTGCCGGGGGGGTGGTGACGTTCGTGCCGGCGGCCGAACTGCACCTGCGGCGCGGCGAGTGGCCGGATGCCCGGGCGTGGGTGGATTGCGGGGCGGCCGTGGCGTTGGGGAGTGGAGGGAATCCGGTGACGGCCCCGGGGTTGAACATGGGTCTGGCGATGGGTTTGGCGGTGGCGAGGCTGGGGATGACGGCGGCGCAGGCGGTGACGGCGGCCACGGTGAACGGTGCGTGGGCGGCGGGACGGGGCCATCGCTGTGGATCGCTTGAGCCGGGCAAGCAGGCGGATGTGCTGATGCTGGATGCCGCCGATTATCGCGAGTTAGGCTATTACTTGGGCACTAATCTGGTGGTATGGACGATGAAAAAGGGGCAAATCGTGGCCGGAGAGGGGGCGCCGTGACGCGGCTGATCGAGTGCGTGGCGAACTTTTCCGAAGGCCGCGACCGGGCCCGGGTGGACCGGATTGCGGCGGCTGTGGCGTCCGTGCCGGGCGCGGAGGTGCTGGACATCCACATCGACGCGGACCACCACCGCAGCGTGATCACCTTTGCCGGAGAACCGGATCCGGTGGCGGAGGCGGCTGTGGCTGCCGTGGGATGCGCGGCGGAGCTGATCGATTTGCGGGCCCATCGGGGTGTTCATCCCCGGATTGGCGCGGCGGATGTGGTGCCGTTTGTTCCGGTGGAGGGGGTGACGCTGGAGGAGTGCGCGGCGATAGCGCACCGGGTGGGTGAGCGAATCTGGCACAGGCATGGGATTCCGGTGTATTTTTACGAGGCGGCGGCGAGGGTTCCGGAGCGGCAGCGGCTGGAACAGGTGCGCCACGGCGGTTTTGAGGGTCTGCTGGAGGCGGCGGTAACGGATTCGTCGCGCGCCCCGGATGTGGGCGGTCCGGCGTTGCATCCGACGGCGGGTGCGGTGGTGGTGGGGGCGCGGAAGTTCCTGATTGCCTACAACATCAACCTGGCCACGGGAGATCTGGCGGTGGCGCGGGCGGTGGCGGCGGCGGTGCGGGAATCGTCGGGCGGCCTGAAGTGCGTGAAGGCGATGGGCGTGCTGCTGGCCTCACGCAATCGCGCCCAGGTGACGATGAACCTGACGGATTTCGAGGTGACTCCGGTGCACCGTGTGTTCGAGGCGGTGCGGGAGGAGGCGGCCCGGCGCGGTGTTTCGATTGAGGGTAGCGAAATCATCGGGCTGGTGCCCCGGCGAGTGCTTGAGATGACGGCCGAGTATTACCTGAAAGTGGAGAACTTCACGCCGGGCGTGGTGCTGGAGAACCGGTTGGCGGAGAGGCCGAGGGGCGGCGCGGGTGCGTAAGATTCTCCGCCTTCTGCTGGGATTCGGGCTGGTCCTTCTTGGGATTATCGGCCTGATTGCTCCGGTGATGCCGGGCTGGGTGTTCCTGATCCCGGGACTGGTGATTCTGGGCGACTACTTTCCGCCGGTCAAACGCCTGGTGGATTGGGCCAAGGAAAAGTATGAGGTGGCGCTGGCCAAGGAAAAGGCCCGCCGGGAGAGGCATAAATCAACATGAAACACGGGATCTGCTGGGCGCTGTTGGCGGCGCGGATGGTTCTGGGCGCGGGGCCATTCCTGGCGGAGCCTTATCTTCAGGTGGGAAACCACCCGGCAGCGGGCGAACGGATGGAGGTGTTGTGGCATGCCGCCGATGTTCCGGCGGAGTGGCGAGTGGAGTATCGCGCGGCCACGGGGGCTGAGTGGAAGGTGGCGAAGCTCCGCTTGAAGACGGTGCGGGTGCGCGATATCGAGCCGCACCGCGTGTATGCCGCTTCGCTCGAAGGCCTGACGGCGGGGAAGAAGTTCGCCTACCGGGTTCTTCATGGGGGGGCGGTTGCGTTTGAGGCCGAGGGGAATGCGCGTCCGGCCGCGGGCGGACAGCGGATTGTTGTGTTTGGCGATTGCGCGGCGGGAACGCCGGAGCAGCCGGGCATCGCGCACCGGGCGATGGCCGAGAATCCGGACTATGTATTTGTCACGGGAGATATCGTTTACAGCCGCGGCAGAATCTCGGAATATCGCCAGAAATATTTCCCGATTTATAATTCGGCGGTGGACTCACTTACGGCGGGCGCGCCCCTGATTCGTTCCATTCCGTTTCTGGCGGCGCCGGGCAATCACGATCTGGCGACCTTCGACCTGAACCTTTATCCGGATGCCCAGGCCTACTTCCACTACTGGAGCCAGCCTTTGAACGGCCCGGCTCTGTCCTTTGGCGATGCGAACACGCCGGCCATCAAGGGGGATGACCGGGACGTGAACGCTCTGCTGCGTTCGGCTGGACCCGGGTTCCCGCGGATGGCCAGTTTTTCCATCGACATGGGTGATGTGCACTGGACGGTTCTCGATTCGAACAACTACGTTGACTGGAACAATCCGGAACTAAGGCGCTGGCTGGCCGCGGATTTGAAAAAGGCGGCCCGGGCGAAGTGGCGGTTCGTGGGCTATCACCATCCGGGAATCCAGTCATCGAAGGCGCATTTCAACGCTCAGTGGATGCGCTTCGCGGCGCCGTTGTTCGAAGAGGGCAAGGTGGACGTGGTCTTCGCGGGCCACGTGCACAACTATCAGCGGAGCCATCCGCTGAAGTTCCGCGCGACGGTGGCGAAGAGGGCCCCGACCGGGGAAGTGGAGGGCGAGTTCACACTCGACAAGCAGTTTGACGGGGTTGAGCGAACGCGGCCGGATGGTGTGATCTACGTGGTGACGGGAGCGGGCGGCGCGCGGCTCTACGACACCGATCAGAACGGGGCGCCGGCGACCTGGCAGCCATTCACGAAAGAGTTCCACTCAAGCGTGCATTCCCTTACCGTGGTGGACGTAAAGCCGGATCAGTTGACGATACGTCAGGTGGCGCGGACGGGGGAAGAGATCGACCGGTTCAGGATCACGCGATGAACGGTTACTCCGCGGGTTCGGGCGACGAAGCCGCAGCGGCTTTTCGGGCGGCCCGGCGCTTGGCCCAATAGTTGCGCATTCGTTCCGAAACGATCTTGCGTTCGTCCTCAGGCATGTGCTTGCGCCCGCGGCGGCTGAGAATGGGCAGGGTCTTCCTGACTTCCTCGGCGGCCTTCAACTGCTCCAGCCGGGCTATGATCTTGTCGAGCCTGTCCTTCTCCTCATGGAGTTCCCGAATCGCTTTGAAGATATCCACGTTTTGACCGCCTCAGCCAACCGTTACTTCGCGCCTAGTCTAACACAAAACGCACCTAAGGGTAGCACTAGAATGGCGAAAGAGTAACTTTTCCCGGATTCACGCACTGCACTGTCAGGGTTGACGGACCAGACGGAAGGAGAATCCACCCAGGCTGACGGCGTCGGACGCGGTGGAGCTATAGAGGCGGACGAGGTACTCCTGATCGGGGAGTCCTGTGATGTTCAGCGTAACTTCCAGCACGCCGGCGGTGGGAGTGAAGGTTCCCAGATGGCGGCCGCGCGCGTTGGAGCCTGCTCGCGCCAGGTAGGCTTCGTAAGCGGGTGCGCCGGCGTCATCCGGAGTGTGCCGGACGGTTATCTCGGGCTGATCCGGTTTCACGACGACACGGTTGCCCGACCCCGGGCCTCGCTTGACGGGTTGCATGTCCTGGGTGACGGCTGGAAGGGGTTCGGGTTTCGGGACTGGCAGTAACAAAACGACAGCCAAAGCAACCGCGGCGTAAGCTGGCCGGAGCGCGCTGGAGGAGAACGTATCGGTGGCGGTCTGGATGAAGCGGCTGAACCAGCTCTGGCGCTTTCCGGCGTACCGGTTCAGCGCGATGGCAAACTCCAGCTTCCGGCGCCTTTCGCTGGTGGTGAGGAAGGCGGTGCGGAAAGCGTTGCGCTCGGCGAGAGTGAGATTTCCCCGGACGTAGTCGTCGACCAGGTCGTCTTCGGCCGACTCCAACTGGATATAGAGCTCGTCGTCTTCGAGCAGTGCGTCGTCCAGTTGGTCGCGCGCGGGGCCGTCGGGCAACTGGGCCAGCAGGTACCGCTTTAGCAGAGCCGTCAGGTCCTGCGTAGAGGTTGGGATGGTCATACGCTTACACCTCCAACGTGGCCAGACGGCTCCGGTTCATTACAGATGGCCGGGAGATTTAAGCGGATATTCCCGGAATAATATCCGATAAACGGAAGGGGATATGCCACGCGGGCCGTGCGGGCATCGCCTAATCGATTCAAAACAAGGAACTTATGGCTTGCGTTTCGCGCCTTGGGAAAGAAACTCCATTCCAGGAGTACCAGGACCATTTGAAACATCAAGCGGGGTACCTCCTATCCAGGCAGCGTTCGATCAAGGTCTTCAAACTCTTCTTCACACGGAGCACGATGACACGCAAGTTATTGATCGAGACATTCAACCTGAGGGCCAATTTGAGGCGTTCATCGGCCTTGCCGGGGCCTTCGGCCGCGTGATACTCGAGCAGGGTCTCCCGCTCGACCGTGTCGATGTTGTCCATGGCTTCCTCGAGGCAAACGCCCATGGGGTCGCGGCGCGGGCCACGCCAGGCTTTGCGGTGCACGGTGGCCTGATCGAACGAGATCATGTCGCGGCCCCCCCCCGGCGGTCTTCGGCGTAGACGCGCCGGGCCACTCCCATGGAGTATTTGGGGAAGCTTTGGATGACCTCGGTTTCCAGCCTTCTGGCCACCCGGTCCAGGGTGCGGTCGGCCAATTCATCGGGGATGGCGGATCCACGGGAGGCGAAGTAGCGGGTGAGGCGGGTGTGGAGCTTGAGGTATTCCTCCCCGGCCCGCTCGGGGTCGGGGTCAAGCGCCTGAAACAGGCGCAGGGATTCGGGACCGGCAGGCACTACTTGCCACCCCCGTCCACTCCCTGCAGGGTGAGGCCTGCCCAGTACACGGGGGACGGCCAGCGTTTTGCGATGACCCGGCGTGCCTGGAGCAGGGCCTCGGCGGGAGTACCGCTCTTGCGCAGCTGCCGATAGTACTCGGCGATGAATTCAAGCGAAACGGCGTCGTCCAGGGGCCAAAGCGACCCGATGACGGCGTTTGCGCCGGCCTCGAAGAAGGCGTTGGTGATGCTGAGGAGTCCTTCGCCGGCAAGCTGCTTGCCTCCCGAACCCCGGCAGCCGGCCAGGAAGACGAGATCGGCGGCCAGATTCATGCGCTGAATATCCTGATAGAAGAGCGCTCCGCGCTGGCGGATGAGGGAGCGGCCGGCCTGGGAGAGTTCGATTCGAGACAGGTCTGGCACGTCGTTGTCGAGCTCAATGTGGCTGGAAAAGTGGATGTACCGGAAGGTGGAGATGTGGGGCTGGAGCGCGAGTTCACGGCGGGCATCGAAGCCGCTGAAGCGCTGGGCGCCGGGGAACATGCCGGCGATGAGGGCGCCTTCGTCGGCTGAGAAGACGAGGCGCGGGAGCGCATCGGGTTCGGAAAGGCGCGGCTCGCCTGGGACGGGGAGGCCGCTCCGGCTATCGTTCCAGCCGTAGACGGGGTCATCGACACGGCGATGTCGCGGGCGGGCAGCCTGGGGGGCCGCATGGCCAGCGTTACGGCGACCGACGCCGAGGGCCAGCGCACGACCTGGTAGCGCAGCCCGATGAGATGCTGGCCGGGGGTGGGGTTCAACGAGGCCGGGACGGGCAGCGCTTCGAAGGCGATTCGAAGCAGGGGGCCGGTGGTGACGATGGCGAGGCGCCGGGCTGAGCTGAGGATCCGGGTTTGGGCCGGGGTGAGCTTTTCGAACAATTGCCGGGAGATCTCGCTGCCCAGCTTTTCAAGGACGGCGCGATCCGGGCGTTCGGCCAGAAAGGCATCGGTGGTGTTTTTGGCCCATTGGTCCAGGGTGGCGCGCGGCGGCAGACCGGTGGTGGTTTCGACGGCGCCGCCGGTCACGACCCAAAGGTGGCTGGCGGCCGGACCGGGCGCGATGGCCAGGAGAGCGGTGCCAGGCTGTTGCTTGAGGTACTCCTGAATCTGGTGGAGGTTCTTTGAAGTCCAGGCGGGGCGGGCCGGGCCAAACCGGGCTGCGATCTCACGCGTGACATTATCCTTGGCTGCTTTGGCTTCCGCTGCCTGAAGCGGATTGCTCATCGAAGCCACCACGCGCCGCTCCGCCGCCACAAGCCGTTTGCGATAGATCTCGGGTACCTCCGGGCGGTTGCCGGGGTCGGACGACACGCGGTCGAGCAAGTTGCGGACAAGGCCGGCCTCGAAGCGTTCCAGGGCACGGGCTCCGTTCAAGGGCCCGGATGTCTTTCCGCGCGCGATGTGAATGTCGACGGCGGTTTCAAAAACCTCATACCGGCTGGCGATGAACTTGGCCCGATCGGCGCCCTCGGGGGTAGACGAAACCAGTTGCTGGACCATTCGCTCGGCTTCGTCGATCTGGGCGGCGGCGCGATCAGGGGCTCCCGACGCGAGTTCGGCCTGGGCGATCCCGCGCGAGACACTGATGGTTCCGGCCGTGTCGCGCAAGGCATGGCGGCCCCGAAGAGCCTGCTGGAAGTGGCTTCTTGCCGCCGCGAACTGTCTTTCGGCGAGGCTGATTCCGCCCAGGAAAGCATGTGCGTCCGCAGTTGTCCGCGGGCTTTCCGACAGCCGGAGAGCTTCCTCGTAACTCTTGCGGGCGGCGGCGAGATTGCCTGAGCGCTCCTCGATCTCGCCGAGCAGGAGTGCGCATTGCGAAATGGCGCCGGGCGCGCCGCCAAAGTCAGCCTTCGCTTCTTCGTGCTTCCCGCGGGCGCGGGCCACATCCCCCGCCCCCAGGTAGCGGTAAGCGAGCAGCAGCCGCACCTGAGCCCGCCGGCTGTTGGTGAGCAGAGCCTCGGCCCGCTCGAAGTAGCGCACGGCCGCGGGGTCGCCCATCATCAGCAGGAGCACGCCCTGGTTGTTGAGCGCCACGCCGCTGAGAGAGCGGGAACCGATCCGGGTGGCGATCTCATTCATGCGCTCGTAGTAGGTGACGGCGGTCCGGTAGTTGTGCTGGAAACGTTCGACCAGACCGCGATTCAGAAGGGCGGCGGCCTCGCCGTAGAGAAAGTTGGACCGCCGGCTCCGGTCCAGGGCCTGTTCCTGAGCCTGATTGGCCTCCGCGAACTCGCCCAGCGTGAGAAGGAGGGAGCTACGTCCGAGAAGAGCGTCGGCGGCGAGGGCAAAGTCGCCAATGGCGTCCGCACGCCTGGCGATCTCGCCCAGCTTCTGGGTGGCACTACGGAGCGCCGATTCGCGGTCCTGTCCGGCGTTCTGGCCCAAGTTCTCGGCCAGCGAGAGGAGGGCGGTGAGTTCGCCGGTGGTCTCACGGGCAGCGGCGAACAGCGCGGCTGCCTTTTCAAGCGCCTGGCGGGCACCTGCGTTGTCCGGCGGGCGCCGGGCTGCCTGAGTGCGAGCGATGGTGTGTAACTTGGAGGCCTCCTCAACCTGCTGAGCCGCCTCCCGGGAGAAGTTCAAATCAACCTGCCAGATGTATTCGCCGAGTTCGGGGCTTTCGTCAGCGGCTTCCAGAACAACCGTGTGGGTGCCGCCCTTTGCGGCGGTAAACGCCAGAATCTCCCAGCCAACGCCCGTGCTATCGGCCTGTGCGACGGGGGTTCCGGATGGGCCGGTAACCGAGACCTTCAGCATGGCGCTTAGCTGATACACGCGAACGACCGCGGAATCGCCGGCGTCGAGCTGTAGGGTATGGCGAACAGAAGTTCCCGGCCGGATGTGGCCCGATTGGGAACGGGGCGCACTGCGGCAACCCGCCAACAGCGTTAGTAGGAGGGCCGTGGCGAGCGCGGCTCGGAGGGCGCCAAGTGGCCTCGGCATCGTACACAAAATGATATAACAGGCGCATCCCTAAAGTAGCTCAGGTGCCTACCCGATCTTCTGGTTGACATGGCCGCTGGAACGGCGCGGAGGACGGCCGGCGGATTGGGAGGCGTATTCATTGAGTATTCGAGTGCTATCGATCGACGGGACTGCTATCGTCGGGGCTGTTGAGGAACACGCGCACAACGGACCCGCTCCTGAGCACTGGGAGCATGTGCAGTCGATGGAAGCCGGGCTGGACCGGATCCAGGGTTCGCGGTATGACGCCGTGGTGGCGTGTTTTCCCAGCGAGCATGGAACGGTGGAGGAGTTTCTCGATCAGGTACAGCGGATTGACGCCGGGCTTCCGGTGGTGATCCGGGCGGCTTCGGCGGGTTTGGGCGATGCGGTACGCTGGTCGCGGCTGGGCGGATTCCAGGTGTTGGAACGCGACGCGGATCCTGAGTTGCTGCACAGCGTGATCGAGGCCGCGGCGGAGTACCGGAGGTCGTCCGATCTGGCCAGCCTGTCCCGGGCGGCGGAGGGGCGTTCGGAAGAGCTTCTCATCGGGCGCAGCCCGGCGATTCAGAATGTCATCCGGATGATTCGACTGATCGCGCGGCGGAAGGCAAACGTTCTGATCCAGGGAGAGACCGGCACCGGCAAAGAGATGGCCGCGCGGGCCATCCACGCGGAGAGTGGCCGGGGCAACCTGCCGATGGTGGCGGTGAACTGCGGCGCCCTGCCTGAAAATCTGCTGGAAGCCGAACTGTTCGGGCACGTGCGGGGAGCGTTCACGGGTGCGGTTCAGCATCGGGTGGGGCGATTCGAGCAGGCGAACCGGTCGACGATTTTTCTGGACGAGATTGGCGACGTCCCGTTTGGCATCCAGGCCAAGCTGTTGCGGGTGTTGCAGGAGCGCGAGTTTGAGCGGGTGGGCAGTTCGGAGCCGGTGCGGGTGGATGTTCGCGTCGTGTCGGCGACCAACGTGAATCTGGCGGACAAGATTCGCGAGGGGGCGTTTCGCGAGGACTTGTTCTACCGCCTGAACGTGGTGTCGTTCGCCATGCCGGCACTGAGGGACCGGCCCATGGACATTCCGCTGCTGGTGGAGCATTTCACCGATCAGGTGTGCCAGGAAGAGGGTCTGCCGCTGAAGAAGGTGCCGGCGGAGACGATGGAACGGCTGACGCGGTATTCGTGGCCGGGGAACATCCGGCAACTGCGGAATGCGATTGAATCGGCGATCGCGTTATCGGGCGACCGGCCCAGCCTGTTTCCGGCCGATTTCCGTTTGCCACCGGAGAGCCGCCGGCCGGCGCCGGCCGCGGCGCTGGCCATTCACGTGCCGGATCATGGGCTCAACTTCGAGGAGACCATCAGCCGGATCGAGTTGCAGATTCTGGAGCAGGCGCTCCAGAAGACCCGGGGCAACAAGAAGCAGGCGGCCGATCTGCTGCGGCTGAAGCGCACGACGCTGACGGCGAAACTCAAGTCGCTGGGGGCCTCGGCGGGCGAAACGGCCTGAGGGGCTACACCCTTCGGCTGGCGCGAAGGTTGAGCATTTCGACCATCACTGAGAACGCCATGGCAAAGTAGACGTAGCCCTTGGGGATGTGGTGTCCCAGGCCGTCGGCCACGAGCGTGAGGCCCACCATCAGCAGGAAGGACAGCGCCAGCATCTTCACGGTGGGCCGGTGCTCGACGAACTCACTGATGGGACGGGCGGCGAACAGCATGATGCCCACTGAAATCATGACGGCGGCGACCATTACGGCAATCCGGTCCGCCATGCCGACGGCGGTGATCACGGAGTCCAGCGAGAACACGACATCGAGCACCAGGATCTGGGCAATCACGGTGCCGAAGGTGGCGGCTTTCGAGCTTTTTGGGGCGCCTGGGGTGTGCTCAATGGCCTGATGGATTTCCGAGGTGGCTTTGAACAGCAGGAAGACGCCTCCGAGGATGAGGATGAGGTCGCGGCCGGAGAGCCGGTAGTCACCGGCTTGAAGGAGCGGTTCGGTCAGGCGGACCAGCCAACTGAGGCAGAGAAGAAGCAGGATGCGGGACACCATGGCGGCGGCCAGTCCAAAGGATCGGGCGCGGCCTTGCTGGCGGGGTGGCAGCTTGCCGACGAGGATGGAGATGAAGATGATGTTGTCGATGCCCAGAACGATCTCAAGAGCGGTGAGGGTGATGAGGGCGATCCAGGCTTGCGGGTCGGTGAGCCAGTCCATTGTGATCATTGTCTGATAAACCGGGAGGCGCGCTTGCGGGAGGCCGCGGGGCGCGGTACCTTCGTATGACAAAGCGATGCCACACGGTTTAGCGCCACACGGTTCAGCGCCACAGAGTTTAATGCGTTCTCCCGGACCGGGGCAACCACCCACGCTTCACAGCCCCCCGGTCTACCGGCCGGCGCCTCGGGTGCAGGCGCATCCGGCGCCCTCGCGTCCGGCGGGTCCGCCGGTTTATCGGCCGCAAGCTGCCGTGCAGCCGCGTCCGGCGCCGCCGGTGTACCGGCCTCCGGCTGCCGTGAGGCCCCCTGCGATCGCGCAGCCGCAGGTCCCCGGGCGGCCGCGGGCCATCGTGCAGGCTAAGACCGCGCCGCCAGTTTACCGGCCGGCGCCGCCGCGGGAGTCGCGTGCGGTGCAGCGTACGTTGGCTGTGGATTGGGCGTTTTTCCACCCCCATTTCCGGGGCCGCATTCAGGATGCGCTGGACGCTCTGATGGGCGGTCCGGGGGTGCTGGCGTACGACGGAGCGGCCGTTACGATTGCCACGGGAGCTCCGGTTGTGGTGGCACCGCCCCCCAGCCGCGACCTTGTAACACGTCTGATCAACAGCGCCCGAGCAGTCAGGATCCGGCGGACTGATGGGGAGAACCGGGCGGAGCCGTTGGGAGCCAACGCGGCGGCGGCGATGAACGCGGCGTCGAATGGAACCGGCACCGATGTCGACGTTTTCATCAAGCAGCCAACGATGCTCCCCGGAGCCACCGGCACACAGGCAACTGTTCAGGGTCCCACGGGACCCACGTTGGCGGCGACACCGGCCCATATTCTACTGGGGCACGAACTGGTGCATGCGGACCGGATGACGCGCGGCGTGGCTGCGTTCAGCCAACAGGTGGGCCCGAACGGCACGGTCTGGACAACCACGTTAGGAAGCTATGTCAGGCCAAACGGAAGCAATAGCGCGTTGCCTACCGAGGAGATCTACACGATCGGGTTGCCGGTGGGCGGCACGACGGTTGCGAACCCGGATCCTCTGGCCATTACGGAGAACGCACTCCGCGGTGAACATAGATTGGCCAACCGCGTCGCCTACCCGTAGGGAGCGTTCTATACCAAACGCCCTTTCCGGCTTCTTGCGTTCGTGTTGCCGCTTCCGCGAAGATAGAGTCTGTCATGGTGTGTCCCGCCTGCCACACGGAAAATCCGACTGGCGCCGATCGCTGCTTCAAGTGCACGACGGAATTGGGTTCGGGCACTTAGGCACTTACTCTGCCGATTGGTCCTGGAGAGTCCAGCTGGTCGGTGGCGAGCGGGCACAACGCACCGCTGCCGGGCGGCACGGCAATTCAGCCGGGAACGATTCTGGACGGGCGCTACCACATTCTGGAGTTGCTGGGCCGAGGCGGGATGGGCGCGGTCTACAAAGCGATGGACCGGGAACTGGACCGTTTGGTGGCGTTGAAGGTGATCCGGCCCGAACTGGCTTCCGATTCGTCCGTGCTGCGGCGGTTCAAGCAGGAGTTGATTCTGGCGCGCCAGGTGACGCACCGCAACGTGATCCGGATTTTCGATCTGGGCACGGCGGACGGGGTGAAGTTCATTTCGATGGACTACATCGAGGGCCGCGACCTGGCATCGGTGCTGCGGGAAAAGCGGAGGATGCCGGCCTCGGAAGCGATTGTGATCGCGCGCCAGGTGGCCGAAGGGCTGGCCGCCGCCCATGCGGAGAATATCGTTCACCGCGACCTGAAGCCGCAGAACGTGATGGTGGATGGGGCGGGCAAGATCACGCTGATGGATTTCGGCATCGCCCGCAGCGCGGAAGTGAGCGGGATGACCCGGACGGGCGCGCTGATGGGAACACCAGCCTACATGTCGCCGGAGCAGGCGAAGGGCGACAAAGCCGACGGCCGGTCCGACATCTTCACGCTGGGGATCATCCTGTACGAACTGGTGACGGGGCAGGTGCCTTTCCAGGCAGACACTTTGATGGGCACGTTGATGAAGCGCTGCCAGGAGCGCGCCAAGCCGCCGATTGAACTGGAGCCTTCGCTGCCGCCCGCCTCGAACCGGGTGATCATGAAGGCTCTGGCCACGGACACGGCCGAACGTTACCAGACCGCCAGCGAGCTGCTTGAGGATTTGAACGAGCTGGCCGCGCCGCCCGGGGAACGGAAGCGGCAACCAGCGTATTCCGGCATGTGGCGGCGGCTTTCCATGGCGCTGGCGGCCGCGCTGGCGGTGGTGGTGTGTTACGCGGTCTGGGCGCTGGTGCTGAGGAAGCCGGCGGGGCCTCCGAAGACGCAGTCCGTGCTGATCGCGGATTTCGACAACAACACCGGGGATCCGATGTTTGAAGGCACCATTGAAAGCGAGATGGCGCGGCGCATGGAACAGGCCCGGAACATTGTGGTGTTCGACCGCCGGGCTGCCCGGGAGGTGGCCGGTCAGCTGAAGCCAGGCTCCACGCGGCTGGATGCGGAGCTGGTGAAGCTGGTGGCGGGCCGCGAGGGAATCGACTATGTGTTGACCGGGTCCGTGTCGCGCCGCGGCGACGAGTTCCAAGTTGCGGTGAACGTACTGGAAGGCTCCAATGGCAGTCTGGTGGTGAACCGGACGGAGACGGCGAGGAACCGCGACGAGGTGCTGGGGACCATGGCCAGAATCGCCGGGCCCGTGCGCAAGAGTCTGGGTGACGCCACGCCACCGGGTGAGACCTATTCGACATCGTCGCTCACGGCCGCGCACAGCTACCAGATGGCGCAGCAGGAGCAGATCAAGGGGAACCTTGGTTCCGCGCGGGATTTCTACCGGAAGGCGATTGAGGCTGACCGTGAGTTCGGGCGCGCGTATGCGGGCCTGGCGACTCTGGAGGTGGCGGCCAATCATCCGGTGGAAGCCGAGAGGTACTTCCAGCAGGCGATGCAGCACATTCAGCGAATGACGGATCGCGAGAAGCTGCGCACGCGGGGCGGGTATTACCTGACGATCCGTAACGATCAGAAGGCGGTGGATGAGTACACGCAGTTGGTGACACAGTATCCGCTGGACACGGGTGGCATGGCCAATCTGGCCCTGGCGCATCTGTACCGCCGCCAGATGAAACCGGCGCTGGAGTACGGGCGCAAGGCGCTGGAGATTTCGCAGCGCAGCGTTCTGCACCGCAGCAACCTGGCGTTGTATGCGCTCTATTCCGGCGATTTCGAAGCGGCCCAGCGGGAAGCCCGGGGTGTGTTGCAGCAGAACCCCCGGTGGGAGCGGGCGTACGTTGCCGTGGCGCTTTCGGAGTTGGCATCCCGCCATCCCGAGAAGGCGGCGGACTGGTACAACCGGCTGGCCACGCAGTCGAATCAGGGAGCGTCGTTCGCGGCGGCGGGTCTGGCGGATACCGCCATGTTCCAGGGCCTGCCGGACGTGGCGGAGAAGCATCTGATCGCGGGCATCGCGGCCGACACCAGGAACAAGGAAACGGATTACCTGGCCGCCAAGCGGATCGCGCTGGCGTATGTCAACTGGACCCGCGGCCTGCCGGGCCCGGCGCAGCAGATCCTGAATGCGGTGCTGCCGGAGACGAAGGACGCCACGCAGAAGTTTCTGGCGGCCCGGCTGTATGTGGAACTTGGCCAGCCCGACAAAGCCGCTGAACTGGCAGGGGAGCTCTCCGGGCTTTTGGGACCGGAACCGCGCGCCTATGCCCGATTGATCGAGGCCGGCGTGCTGGCGCGCGACGGCAAGACCGCCGCCGCGATTGAGAAGGCGCAGGAGGCGCAGAAGCTGGTGGACACCTGGATCGGCCGGCTGGACCTGGGGCGGTTCTATCTGCAGGGGAACGCGTTCACCGAGGCGTCTTCCGAGTTCGAGTTGTGCGCGAAGCGGCACGGCGAGGCAACCTCCCTGGCGCTGGATGAACTGCCAACGTATCAGTTCTTTCCGCAGGTGCATTACTACCTGGGCCGGGCGGCGGAGGGTCTGAAGAGCAAGGGCGCGGCTGAGGCGTATCAGAAGTTTCTGGCCATGAAGGATCCGGCCAGCCGCGAGCCGATGGTTCTGGATGCTCGCAAGCGGGTGGCCGCGCCGTAGCATGCAGGAACAACGCCGTTTTCTGGTGGTGGATGATCAGCCGGAGATCGGCCGGCTGGTGGAGGCGGCGTACAGCACCGAACCGGACGTAGCGATCGACACTGCGCTGACCGCCGGGCAGGCGTGGGAACGATTTTCGGTGGTGCCGTACGATCTGATGCTGGTGGATGTGCGGCTGCCGGACGGTGACGGCCTGGAACTGGTGAAGCGGTGCCGGGCGGTGAAGCCGGGGATGAAGGTTGTGGTGATGACCGGTGACAGCGGTCCGGCGGCGACGGTGGAATCGGTGCGGGGGAAGGCGCAGGGTTTCCTGAGCAAGCCGTTCACGGTGCCTGAAATGAAGGCCGCTCTGACCGCGGCGCTGGAATCGCCGGGCGCAAGCGATGACATTGAACTGATTTCGGCCACGGAGAACTGGATCGCTTTTCGGGTCCGCTGCCGGCTTGCCGTGGCGGACCGGCTTCTTCATGTGATTCGGGGTATCGAGGCCGATGTGCCTCCGGTGCAGTTGGAAGAGATTGCGACGGCGTTCCGTGAGATCCTGCTGAACGCCATCGAGCATGGTGGCGGGGGCAACCCGCAGAAGAAAGTCTATGTGGCGTGCGTGCGTGCGCGGCATTCGCTGATCTACTACGTGCGGGACCCGGGCCGAGGGTTTTCGCTGGAGGGTCTCTCGCACGCGGCCATCTCCAATGCGCCGGGCGAGGTGATTGGGCACGCGGAGATTCGCCAGAAGCAGGGACTGCGCCCCGGAGGCTTCGGGATCCTGATGGCAAGCAATCTGGTGGATGAACTGCTCTACAACCAGAAGGGCAACGAAGTCATTCTGATCAAGTATCTGAAACCCGGCGGAGAAGCCGGGTGATGCCTTCTTCCAGGTGGCCGGGCCGCGTCAGCAAGCTGACCACCACATACGTTCCGCCGTCGAAATCATAGAAGTAGCCCGGTTGCAGCAGGACGTTGTCCTGGTCGAGCAACCGGTAGACGCGCTCTTCGTCTGAGAGCGAGCCGGGGATGCGGAGCACGGCGGTCCAGCCGCCTTCGGCGTCCAGGAGGGTGAGCGGGCTTGTGGGGCCGGCCAGGCGGCGCAGGATGGCCAGATTCTCCCGCGCGCGGCTGAGGATGGCGCTTTGTACCGCGCCCCGGAGCGCCAGCCACTGCACGGAGGCGTACTGCACAGGGGCGCTTGCGCTGAGGAAGGTGTCGGCAATCAGTTCGAGCCGGGCCATGGAGTCCGATGCACCCTCACCCGAAGCCACGATCCACCCGAGCTTCATCTGGGGCAGTCCGCAGATTTTCGAGAGACCGCTCAGCGAAAAGGATGGTGTGGTGTCTTGGCCGGCCATGGAGTGGATTCGTGACGGGTCCTCACGCAGCGCGTAGCAGGTGAACACCTCATCGCAGATGATGGGGAGCGGGGCAGCGGCGTGGAAGCGGGCGGGCTCGTGTTGCTTCAGGTAGCTTCCGGTGGGATTGTTGGGGCTTACGGCGATCCAGGCGCGGGCATTGGTGGTATCGGCCAGTTCGGGCACCGGTGACCATGCCCCGTCGTAGTGCAGCGGGTAGGACGAGAGGCGGCAGAGTTCCAGGCGCGCGAGGTAGTCGAAGAGGGGGTAGGACGGGCGGGGGGGAAGGACGGAGCAGCCGGGGTCGCAGAGGAGCTTGAAGAGAAATGAGTAGGCTTCGCTGGTGCTGGCGGTGAGCAGGATGCGTTCGGGGTGGACGTTGAACCCGAGGTCCGCGTAGTAGCCGGCCACGGCTTCGCGGGCTTGGGGGAGGCCCGCGGCGGAAGGATCGTAGGTGAGGGCGCCGGGGTGGGTGAGCGCCTGAAGGATTTCGCGGGCGGGGTACTCGAAACCGGCCTGTGTCGGGTTCGTTCCGGTGAGATCGAGCAGGGGCGCGCGGGCGGCACGCCTGGCGGCGAGGAGGGTGGCCAGACGGTTGCGGGGCGTGGTCCAATGGAGGCGCCGCGAATAGGTGATGGGCAAGGTGCTGTGCTCCGCGAAGCTATACTACTGCAAGGATCAAATCATTGAGTATGCATGCTTCGATTAGAACCCTGCTGGCGGCGCTGGCGGCGCCGCTTCTCGCCCAGCCGCCGCTGGCGGACCTGAAGAAGGAGGCGCTGGCGGAAACGGCCAAGCGCGCCAAGCTGGTGCAGGAGATGGTGGACTCGATCTTCAGCTTCGCCGAACTGGGTTTTCAGGAGTTTGAGACGTCGCGATACCTGACCGGCATCCTGGAAAAGAACGGGTTTCGGATCGAGCGCGGCATTTCGGGCATTCCGACGGCGTGGATCGCGACGTACACGCAGGGCGGGGGCAAGCCGGTGATCGGCATGATCACCGACATCGACTGCATTCCGAAAGCCTCACAGAAGCCCGGAGTGGCGTACCACGACCCGCTGATTGAGGGCGCCCCCGGCCACGGCGAGGGGCACAATTCGGGCATGGCGGTGACGGTGGTGTCGGCGATTGTGGTGAAGGAGCTGATGCAGAAGCACAAGATCCCCGGCACGCTCAAGCTTTACCCGGGCGTGGCGGAGGAGCAGTTGGGCACCAAGGCGTTCTACATTCGCGACGGCCATTTGAAGGGACTGGATGTGATGCTGGGAGTCCATGTGGGGTCCGAGTTTCAGACCGAGTATGCGCAGAGTGCGCGGAATTCGGGGCTTGTGTCGGTGCAGTACACGTTCAATGGCGCGGCCGCGCATGCCGCCGGCGGCCCGTGGAAGGGGCGCAGCGCGCTGGACGCCGTGGAGTTGATGAACATCGGCTGGAACTTCAAGCGCGAGCATCTTCGCACGCAGCAGCGGTCGCACTACGTGGTGGTGAATGGCGGGGACCAGCCGAACGTGGTGCCATCGGAAGCCACGTCGTGGTACTTCTTCCGGGAGATCGATTACCGGCGTATCAAGGACATGTTCGAGCTGGGCGACACGATGGCGAAGGGCGCGACGATGATGACGGGCACCACGTTCACGCGGCGCGTGGTGGGTTCGGCCTGGCCGACGCATTTCAGCAAGCCGGTGGCGGAGGCTCAGCACCGGAACATTGAGATGGTGGGCATGCCTGAGTGGAGCGCGGCCGACCAGACGCTGGCCAAAGCGCTGCAGAAGGAGATTGGCAGCGAGAAGCAGGAAGGGCTGCCGTTGAAAGTGAAGCCGGTGGAGGCGCCGAAGGAGCCGCAGGGCGGCGGCTCAGACGATGTGGGCGACATCTCATGGAACGTACCGATGGTCTACATGCGGTATCCGGCCAACATCCCGGAGCTGCCCGGCCATTCGTGGGAGAACGCTATTGCGATGGCGACTCCGATTGCGCACAAGGGGTCGCTTGCGGGGGCGAAGGCGCAGGCTCTGACGGCGCTGGATGCGCTGATGACGCCGGCGCTGATTGAGGAGGCGTGGAAGTACTTCCGCGAGGTTCAGACGAAGGATCAGAAATACGAAGCTTTCATTGGCGCCACGGACAAGCCGTTTATCGAGTTGAATCGCGACAAGATGGAGAAGTTCCTGCCGCAGTTGAAGAAGATGTACTACGATCCGTCGAAGTACGCTACCTACCTGGACCAGCTGGGGATCAAGTATCCCACGGTGCGGTAGAGCGGGTTCCTTGTTTAGAGCACGGCTGTTTCGTCGATGGCGCGGCCTTCGCTGAAGCGACGCACGGAGAGTACGTTGGCGTCGATGAGGCTGGTGGAGCCGGTGAGGATGAGGTCAGCGAGGATGCGTCCGGTGGCGGGGGAGTGCATGACGCCATGGCCGCTGAAGCCGTTGGCGTAGTAGAGGCCTTCCACTTCGGGCGCGGGGCCGAGGATGGCATGATGGTCCGGCGTCATCTCGTAGAGTCCGGCCCAGGCGCGCCTGGGATTCACTTCCAGATCGATGAAGCCGGGTACACGATCGACGGCGTGGGTGAGGATCTTCTCGATGAACTCGGGGACGAAGGCGGTTTTGAAACCGGGCGTTTCAGAGGGGTCATTCCAGGCCAGCAGCAGGCCGCGGCCTTCGGGGCGGAAGTGGAAGCCGGTGGACATGTCGACGATCATGGGCAGACCCTCGGTCCCGGGGTAGGGTTCGGTGGGGACGAGCATACGGCGCAAGGGCTCGACGGGGAGCGTGGCTCCGGCCAGCGCGGCGAGTTGAGCGGCCCAGGCGCCGCAGGCATTGACCACCACGCGTGTTGCGATCAGGCCGGCGGAGGTCTGAACGCCCTGGACGCGGCCGTTGGCGACGGCGATGCCGGTGACCTCGGCGGCCCGGATGAGCTCCGCGCCGCGATCGAGCGCACGGAGGGTGAACCCGGTCATGACGCTGTGCGGATCGACGAAGCCGTCGGTGGGGCAGAAGCTGCCGCCCACGATGTCGTCCGCGCGGAGCAGGGGCGCCATGGCGGCGATATCGGCCGGGCTCACCATGCGGGCGGCGTGCAGCCCCAGTTGGTGTTGACGGGCCTGGTTGGTCTTCAGGTAATCCAGGTGCCGGTCCGTGGTGGCGCAGAACAGATAGCCATGCGGTTTGTAGCCGGATTCGTGGCCGGTGATCTCTTCGAACGCGGCGAACACGGGTATGGAGTACATGGACATCCGGATGTTCACCTCACTGGCGAACTGGGCCCGGACGCCGCCAATGCTCTTGCCGGTGGAGCCTTTGCCCTGGCTCGATTCGCGTTCCAGCAGAAGCACGCGCCCGGCGCCGGCCTGCGTGAGGTGGAAGGCTATGCTAGCTCCGGCAATGCCCGCGCCCACGATGACGGCGTCGGCGGTCACGGGCGGGCTCCTGGAAGAGGGTCGCCGAGATTTGTCATGGTCTGTCTTCAGGCTAACGCAAGGCCGGCTGCCCCCGAACCGGCCCTCCCAAGCAAAGCCGGCAATCAGGTCATAATAGCTTCCATGAAACGGCGTGATTCTCTGGGCGCGCTTCTGGGCGCGGCGGCTTTTGGGCAGGGGCGCAGGCCGTTGATCGGCGTGGCCGGAATGAGCCATGAGTCCGATTCGTTCAATCAGGCTCTCACGACACTTGAGGAGTTCGGTTCGCTCAAGCCGCTGGCGCCGGCGGCCTTCGTCCGGGAACATGAGACGGCAAGCACGACGGTGAGCGGGTATGTCGAGGGGGCGAAGCGGCATGGGCTGGACCTGTATCCCATGGCGGTGGTGGGGGCGACGCCAAAGGGTCCGGTGGCGCGGGCGGCGTTTGAGACGATCGCCGCGGAGATTGTGCGGCAGGTGAAGGCGGCGCCGAAGCTCGACGGACTGCTGATGCCGCTTCACGGAGCGATGGTGGTGGAGCACTATCCAAGCGGCGACGCGGAACTGGTGCGGCGGGTGCGGGAGGCGGTGGGGCCGGGGCTTCCGATTGTGGTGACTCACGACTTTCATGCCAATGTGACGCCTGAAATCGTGCGCGATTCGACGGTGCTGATCACGTTCAAGGAGACTCCGCACATCGACACCAAGGATCGCGGCTTGCAGGCGGCGCGCATCATGCATGGGATTGTCACGGGGAAGGTGAAGCCGGTGCAGGTGCTGGTGAAGCCGCCGATGGTCTACAACATTCTGTACCACCACACCAAGCGCGCGCCGCTGCTGCCCATTGTGCAGGAGAGCCGGCGGCTTGAGGAGGATCCGAAGTTTCTGGCGGTGAGTGTGCCGGGCGGGTATCAGTACGGCGATGTGCCGCAGGTGGGGCCCAGCGTGATTGTGGTGACGGACAATGATCGCGCGGCGGCGGAGCGCGAAGCGCGGCGGCTTTCGGACATGCTGTGGGCCACGCGCGGCCAGTTGAAGGTGGATGTGCCTCCGCCCGATGCGGCGGTGCGGGAGGCGATGCGGGCCGAACGGTTTCCGGTGGCGCTGGTGGATACCGGGGACAACATCGGTGGCGGGTCGCCGGGCGACAGCACGTTCCTGCTGGCGGAGCTGGTGAAGCAGAAGGCGGAAGGCTGGGTGGTGGTGATCTACGATCCGGAAGCGGCCCGGGCGGCGATCAAGGCGGGCGTGGATCAGCCGTTCGAGGGGCTGGTGGGTGGCAAGTCCGACAAGATGCACGGCGAGCCGGTGCGCATCAGGGGCACGGTGCGATCCCTGCACGCCGGGCGCTATGTGGAAACCGAGGTGCGCCACGGCGGCGGGCGGTATTGGAACATGGGGCACACGGCGGTGATTGAGGCCGAGGGCAGCACCAGGGACATGCCGAATCTGTTGCTGTTGACGATGCGCCGGTCGAGCCCGAACAGCCTGCATCAGTTGATCAGTTGCGGTGTTTATCCCGAGCGGCAGAAGATTCTGGTTGTGAAGGGCGCCATCGCGCCGAGGGCGGCCTATGAGCCGGTGGCGGCACGGATCATCGAGGTGGACACGCCAGGCGTGACGGCGGTGAATCCGAAGCGCTTCCAGTACCGGAACGTGAGGCCGGGACTGTTTGGCTTGAACTAGTGAGACTCTTCCTTGCCCGCGTACAGTTCGCCGATGGTGTCGCGGAAGTTCTCAAGCACTTTGGTCCGGCGGACCTTCATGGTTGGCGTGAGTTCGCCTTGCTCCAATGAGAAATCGCGGTCGAGCACTTTGAACTTGCGGATGCGCTCATAGTCGGCTAACTCCTGGTTGGCCTTGGTGACGGCTTTTTTCACCTCGGCTTCCACTTCGCCGGGGCCGCTGAAGGTTTCGGCGGCGGCGGCGTTGACGGTGATGAGCGCGGAGACGAAGGGCAGCCGGTCTCCCACCAGCACCACCTGGCTGATGAGCGGTTCGGATTTGAAGAGCGCCTCCACACGCGAAGGATAGATTTTCTTGCCGTTCGAGGAGACCAGCAGTTCCTTCTTGCGGCCGGTGATGTAGACGTAGCCCTCGTTGTCGATGGTGGCGATATCGCCGGTGTAGAGCCAGCCGTCGCGCAGAACCTGGGCGGTGGCGGCGGGGTCATTGAAATAGCCGCTGAAGAGTGCTGGGCTCCTGAGGGCCAGCTCACCGTCCTCGGCGAGCTTCAACTCCACGCCGTCCAGGGGCTTGCCGATGCTGCCGTACCTGGGCTGGTCCACCGGGTTGAGCGTCGCGACTCCGCCTTCGGTGAGGCCGTAGCCTTCGATCAGCGGCATGCCGACGGCTTCGTAGAAAAGCGCAAGATCGCGCCCCAGCGGCGCGGCGCCCGAGACGGCGATGCGCAGCGCCCCGCCGAAGCGTTCGCGGATCTTGGCGAAGACCGCCTTATCGGCCAGCTTGAGCGCGGCGCGCATCCAGGCCGGCACGGAGCGGCCCTGCGCGCGGTACTTGCCCGCCAGCAGGCTCAGTCCCAGCGCGCCGTGAAACATCTTCTGCTTCACCGCGGGCAGCTTTCTGATTTCGGTGCAGATGCTTGAATAGATACGCTCCCAAACGCGCGGCGGCGCCAGGAAGAAGGTGGGTCTCACGGAACGCAGTTCGTGCGGCAGCCGCGCCAGGCTTTCGGAGAACGTGACGGGCATGCCGTGACGAATGGGGAGGAGCTGCATGACGATGCGCTGGGCGATGTGCGCCGAGGGCAGGAAGGCAAGCGTGCGGTCATCGGGGCCGGTGGGGAGCACCTTGGGGCCCATGTCGAGATTGGCGACGATCGCGCCGTGGGTAACCAGCCCCATCTTGGGTTCGCCGGTGGCGCCGGAGGTGAGATAGAGAATGGCTGGGTCGCCCGCCGAGACCTGCCCGCGGATTCGCTCAAAGTACTGCGGGTCGGCGGCGAGGGCGTCGCGGCCGGCGGCGCGGAGAGCTTCCAGGGTGACGGCGCCTTCGGCCTCGCCGGTCAGCAGGATCCAGCGGGCGTCGAAATCGCCGCACGCGGCCTTGACGGCGCGAAACTGCTTGGCGGTTTCCAGAATCACCGCGCGCGCGCCGGCCTGGCGAAGGTTCCTGACCATTTCCGGCATCGGATAACTGGTATAGAGCGCGGCGGCGATGGAACCGTTGGCCATCACGCCCATGTCGGCCAGATAGAATTCGGCGCGTGTTTCAGACTGGATGGCCACCACGTCGCCACGCCCGATGCCGAAGGCTGTGAGCCCGCAGGCGATCTCGGCCGCAATCCGGCGGTAGTCTTCCCAGCTATAGGTGGTATAGCGCGCGGCGTCCTTGCCGTGAACGGGTTGACTGAGCGCGATGGCTGACCGCTGGGAATCCGCTGTCTTCTCCAGCACCGTGAACACCGTCCGGGACCGCATGGGACTCATGCTAGCATGCAAGCGCCCCAGTCCTGGTACCCACCGGGACCGAGGGAGCCAACCGGCGGAAAACGGCGGTTGGTGGCAAACCGGGTGCATGTTAGACTGAGGGGAGCACGGCATGAAAAGGCTGATTTTCTGGGACTTCAAGCGTGCGTCGTGGCAATACGACGTGGTGGTCGGCCTGATTCTTGCGTTCATTTTCCTGACGCCACGGGCCTGGTTCGCCGACCAGCCGAGGGCATCGAGCGTGGTGATGCTGCCGGCCGAGCACGGGGCGCCGGTCTATTGGCTGGACCCGGATCAACTCGACGGCGTGCCCGGCGAGCAACGCGCGGGGGTCGCCGCGCGTCTGGTATCCCAGAAGGCCAAACGCGATGTGCAGGTAGTGCGGATTGAGCCGATCTCGAACTCAGAGAAAGAGATCCGGGGCTACCTGGCCTACATCAAGTAAGAACCCCGGGCCACGAACGGTGTCATGCCAACCCGATTTGTTTTATCGCTGATCCCCCTGCTCCTTCCGGCCGTTGCGCTCCGTGCGGCATCGCTGGATGAGGTTCTGGCCCGCATGGACCAGAGTGCGTCGTCGTTTCGGGGCCTCACGGCGAAGTTGAAGCGCGTGGAACACACGGCGGTGATCAACGACGACACCACGGAGACGGGCAGCATCGCGATTCGGCGGCCTGACCTGAAGACGGTGCAGGTGCTGATCGAAATCGCCGAACCGGACGCGAAGTCCATTGGAATCCGGGAGAAGAAGGTCAATCTCTTTTTTCCCAAGCTGAATCTGGTGCAGGTGTACGACCTGGGCAAGTACGACACGCTGGTGACGCAGTCCCTGCTGATCGGGTTTGGGACGTCGGGCAAGGAACTGGCGGGTCTTTACACGGTGAAACTGGCCGGCGAGGAGACGGTGGATGGCCAGCGCACGGCGCGGCTGGACCTTGCGCCCAAGACGGCCGAAACGCGGAAGCATATCTCACGCATTGAGATCTGGATTTCGGAAGCCGAGGGACATACGGTGCGGCAGAAGGTGCACAAGCCGTCGGGCGACTACACGCTGGTTTCCTACGCGGGCATTCAGCTCAATCCCTCGCTGAGCGACGAACAGGTGCGGCAGAAGCTGCCGAAGAACGTGAAGAGGGAGTATCCTCTGAAATAATGACGACGCGCCCCGCCGGTGAGGGCTCCGCCGGTTCCTCGAACGCCGCGGCCCCCGGTGACGCGAAGGCCGGCAACCGGCTCGCGTATCTTGATTGGACACGGGGTCTGGCGGCGGTCACCATGCTGCAAGGGCACGTGTTTCACTCCTTCACGGACGTGAAGCTGAAGGAGACCTATCCCTATCTGATGACGCAGTTCCTCGGCGGCATGCCGCCGGCGATGTTTCTGTTTCTGACCGGCGTCACGCTGGCATTCATGCTGAACGGCCAGGAGCGGCGCGGGGCGCTGGGGTGGGGGCGTGTGTGGGCGGCCATGAAGCGGGCGCGCTACATGCTGATCATGGCGTTCGCGTTTCGCATTCAATTGTGGTTATCCGCCTGGCCGCAGCACTGGTCCGCCATTTTCCGGGTGGATATTCTCAACTGCATGGGTTTGGCGATCATCGCCTGCTCATGGCTGGCGCTGCTTTCCACGCTCCAGAGGGCCTGGGCCGGCGCGGCGGCGGGGTTGTTGATCGCCACCGCATCGCCAATGGTTTCCGGCGTGGACTGGGGCGGGCTGCATCCGTTCATCGTGCAGTACCTGAAGCCGGATTACAACTTTTTCGCCTTCTTCCCGTGGGCTTCGTATCTGGCGTTTGGTGTGGCGGCGGGCAGCGTCATCCGGCTGGTGCCGTCCGGTGGCGTTCCCAGGATGATGCAGTGGTTTGCCATCACCGGCAGCGGCCTGATTCTTGCGGGGGAGTTCTTTTCAGACCTGCCGTATTCAATTCTGCCCAACAGCCAGTTCTGGTTGAACAGCCCCAACCTGATTTTCATCAAGCTGGGTCTGACACTCATCGTGGTGAGCTTCGCCCACCTCTGGATGACGCACCGGAACCCGGAGGGACGGTGGAGCTTTCTGACGCAGTTGGGAACCACGTCGCTGCTGGTCTACTGGGCGCACATCGAACTGGTCTACGGCCGATGGTTTGGCATTTTCCGCGACACGCTGTCGCTAGAGCTTACGGCGGTGATCGCCGTGGTGGTGATCGGGCTGATGGTGGCTCTTTCCGTTGGGCGGACCAACTGGCGGGCCATCCGGCAGCGGTTCGCGGTTCAGCCGGCGAACCGTTTGTAGAAAGAATAGGCCGCCACGCCGAAGCCGATGGCGATGACAATCAGGCGCACGCGCGCGGCCGGCAGTTTGCGGGCGAGCCGCGCTCCCAGATATCCGCCGCCGATGGAGGCCAGAGCCATTGGAACGGCGAACTCCCACACGACGATCCCCTCGGAAACAAAGACCAGGGCGCCGATGCCGTTCATCACCGAAGCGAGAATCGCCTTCAATCCGTTCATGCTATGGATATCCGGAATGCCCATGAAGCTGAGCGCGGCCAGCATCAGGATGCCGATTCCGGCGCCAAAGTAGCCCCCATAGATGCCCACAAGAAACTGAAAGAAGACCACGGCCGCCGTGGTGGCCGCCGCGGGAGTCTGGTGAGGATTGGCCCCGATCCAGCGTTGGACCGGCTTTTGCAACACCAGCAGGGTGGAGGCGGTCAGCAGGAGCCACGGCACAAGGTTCGCGAAAACCTGTTCCGGGAACCGTGTGAGCGCGTAGGATCCGAGGATGCCGCCAATCAGGCTGGGCAGGAACAGACGGCGAAGCGCGGGCATGGCCGCCGCCACTTCCTGCCGGTAGCCCCAGGCGCTGGCCAGTGTACCTGGCAGCAGCGCCAAGGTGCTGGTGGCGTTGGCGGGCACGGGGCTAAGGAGAATCAGCAGAGAGGGAAATGTGAGCAGGGTGCCGCCGCCGGCAATCGAATTGATGGCGCCGCCAAAGAAAGCCGCTACTGAGACCAACAGCAGGTTGAGCGAGAAATCCGGCATTGGGGGAAGGAACCAGAGTAGCACCCTGTCCCGCGCGGACCTCAATCTTCGCTATGAATGTAATGAGGAGACCAATTCCATGATTCTTTGCAGCGTGCGGCGCGACTTCACCAGCGATCTCACTTTCAACAGTTCCGACGAGTTTCGTGAAATTCAGGGAGGCGCCCTGGAACCGTCCACGCCCATGTCACGGGAGGAGGCGATGACGCGGGTGGCCGGCAAGCGCTGCCTGGTTCTGGTGCATGGCTACCGGAACGAAGCCTCGGCCGCGGCCCAAGCCTATGACAAGGTGCAACAGATGCTGGCCGCCAGTGGTTTGATGGGAGGCGCCCGGGGCTATGAGGAGGTTATCGGCTTTCTCTGGCCGGGCGGGTTCACGCGCACGCTCTCGTTCTTTGTGAGCATTCTACGCGCCAACCGCGCCGGCAAGCGGTTCGAGAAGCTGCTGGTGGATCTGGAAGCGGCCGGGGCCACCGTCGATATTCAGACGCACAGTCTGGGCGGCCGCGTGGCGCTGGAGGCGCTGGACCGGGAGCGCGCGAGGGTGCGGTGGTTGCTGCTGACAGCGCCGGCCGTCGACAACGAGTCGATTGAGGTGGACGAGGAGTATGAGGAGGCTGTTGGCCGGTGCCAACGGGTCTATGTATCCGGGATTTCCATTTTGGGTCTCCCGGACCCCGACAGTATACACCAACGCCTCACTCCCGTGCCGGATTTGATCAGAATCCCCTTTCCGAGGGCGGGCCAGTGCCTGCGGATGGCTTCTTTCGACC
>Ga0194132_10001651_pt1 | contig 44662 bp, 47 predicted proteins | sample TA2KigOf80mmetaG_FD_148612 | JGI IMG/M metagenome (GOLD analysis project Ga0194132, IMG submission 148612) | Freshwater microbial communities from Lake Tanganyika, Tanzania - TA2015054 Kigoma Offshore 80m | ecosystem: Environmental > Aquatic > Freshwater > Lake | place: Tanzania: Lake... | reverse complement strand
CAGGCGCTCGACCAGCTTGCGGCCGGCGATGGAAGGAAAGCCGGGAACGTCGTGGATCGCCGTGTCCGGGTAGAACGTCGCGATCTGGCCGCCAACCAGCGGCAGCGTCTCGAGGACGATCGTCGAGAGCCCGCGGAACCCGGCATAGTACGCGGCGTAGAGCCCGACCGGCCCGGCGCCGACGATCGCGAGCTCAGCGTCGAGCGGCGCCGACGAGAGTTGGGCAGATGCCGAGAGCACCATGCTTGACGGCCTTCGAGTACGACAAGACGTCGAGGCCCTTGTCGCCGAAGGCCCCGACGTTCACCAGCCCGCCGTCGTGCGAGGGCGTGGACGACCAGTCCCAGCGCTCGGCGAGAAGGCGTTGCCCGCGTGCCGCCGCGTAGACCAGCGTATCGAACGCGATCTCTGCCGCGCGCCGACGGCGCCAGGGCTCGGCGGCAGCGCGGCGCCCGAGTACCTCATCGGCGCGCTCGTACACCAGATTCAGAGTCTCGCGCCACGGCTCCTTTGCGACCAGCGCCCAGCCGGGCTCGGCGGCGATCGCGTTGACCGTCGCGTCGTCCGCGAACCAGGGGTCGTCACTGGCGAAGGCGGCGAAGCCGTCGCGTTGCGCGCAGAACTCGGCAAGTCCTCCCAGCGTGACCGGGCTGCCCCCGGGCAACGACTGCGGCCGCAGCACGAGCATGCACCCCGCGGTCTTCGCGGCGGTCGCGACCTCGCGCGAGAACCGGATCTGCGGGGCGCTCTCCGGCCGGACCCCGAGCAGGGCGCGAACCGCTTCCGGGTCGAGGAGATCGTCGCCGAACAGGCTTCTGGCTTCGTCGAGGCTCAACGTTGTCATGGGCTGAAGGGCTTTACGTCGTCCGGTGGCGCGCGTGCAACCCGTTAGCCACCGAGGTGGTGCATCGATCGCTCGCGGGTGGAGACGCCGTGCAGGAGGTCGTGCCCGGTGGGTTTGGCACCGACCGCGCGCAGCAGGATCGCGGCGATTCTCCGGTCGTCGGCCCCATCGCGCAGCGCCGCGCGGACGTCGAGCTCGTCGTCGCGCAGCAGGCAGAGGTGGAAGCGTCCATCGGCGGTGAGGCGCATGCGGTTGCAGCTCCCGCAGTACGGCTCGGACACCGGGCTGATGAAGCCGATGACGCCGGCGGCGCCGCGCAAGCGGAAATTGCGGGATTCGTCGGACGGGCTCGTCGGCGGCATCTCCTCGAGGGGGCCGAGGGCTTCTTCGATGCGGCGTCGGGTGTCGCGGTTCGACACGAAGCTCTGCGTCGCCACCCGTGCGCACTCGCCACCTCCGAGCGGCATCAGCTCGATGAAGCGCACGTGCCAGGAGCGCTCGCGCGTCAGGCGCGCCATGTCGACGACGTCCGCCTCGTTGTATCCCCCGACCACGACGCAGTTGAGCTTGAGCGGCGTGAATCCGGCTGCGCACGCGGCCTCGATCCCGGCCCAGACGTCGTCGAGGCTGGCCCAGCGCATCATGCGACTGATGCGCTCGCGGTCGAGCGAATCGATGTGGACGTTCACGCGCCGCAGACCCGCGTCCGCCAGCGCGGGCGCGAGCTTCGGAAGGAGGATGCCGTTCGTCGTCAGCGCGACGTCGCCGATGCCGGGCACGCTCGCGATCCGGCGCACGATGTCGACCAGATCCGGGCGCAGCGTCGGCTCGCCGCCGGTGAGGCGGATCTTGCGAAAGCCGACTCTCGCGGCGGCGCGAGCCACGCGCTCGATCTCTCCCGAGGTCAGAAGCCCCTCGAGCGGCGCGTAGGCGGCGCCGGCAAGCGGCATGCAGTACACGCAGCGGAGGTTGCAGTGATCCGTGAGGGAGATGCGCAGGTAGTCGATCTCGCGCTGGAAGCGATCCAGTGGCATCTCGCGGTCGACGATAGTGGGCGAGGGAGGTCGATGCCAGAGCGTCCGACCGAGCGCCCGCGCCGTGTCTCTCAAGCGGTGCGGGCGAGCAGATCTTCGGCGAGGTCGGCGAGCGCCGACCGGAACCGGGACGGTCCGAGCAGGGCGAGCTGCCCGCTCGCGCTGCGGATGCGCTCCGCGGCGAGGCGACGGACGTGGCCGATCACCGGAGACGAGCGCAGTGCGTCGAGCGCGCTGCCCACGGCTGCGACACTCGGCGTCTCGGTGGTGAAGGCAGCGCGTACGGCCGGTAGCTGAAGTCCGAGGACGGTCGGCAAGGCGGGCGCGCCCTCGCGGAGGTCGCTGCCGACCGGCTTGCCGATCAGCTCCTCGGGGCCGAGGACGTCGAGCAGGTCATCCACCATCTGAAAGCCGAGGCCCAGCTCGTATCCCAGGCGGAACATGCCCTCCACCACCTCGGTCGACGCGCCGGCGAAGTGCGCGCCGATGCGCGCCGCCTGGCTGAACAGCGACGCGGTCTTGTTTCCCGCGATCCGCAGGTAGTGGTCGAGCGTGGCAGCAGGGTTGCGCTTGAATCGGCGCTGCATCACCTCGCCCTCGCAGAGCGCCACGCAGGCGTCGGTCGCCCAGCCGACGACCAGCTCCTCGAAGCGTCCCGCGACCCCGAAGGCCCGCGTGAACAGGAAGTCGCCGGTGACCAGGGTCATGCCGATGCCGTGACGCGCCAGCGGCGACGGCTTGCCGCGGCGGGTGCTGCCGGAGTCGAGGATGTCGTCGTGCAGCAGGGTCGCAGTGTGGATGAGCTCGAGCGCCGCGCCGACGTCGATGGTGTCGGTGGGGTCGATCCCGCCCGCGGCGCGGAAGACGAGCAACGACAGCGCCGGACGAACCCGCTTGCCGCCGGACAGGATGAGCTCGTTCGCGATCTGCGTGAGCTTCGGCTCGTGCGACGACGCGAGCTCCTGAATCCGCCGCTCGACCAGCGTGAGCTCGGCGGCGATCAGGCCCAGCGGCGTGGCGTCGCCCGCTGTCGTGAGGTCGGTCGAAGCCGGGTGGGTCGTCATTGCGGAATCGCGGCGGGCTCGGCAGGTGTTTTCACCGTCAGGGTCTCTGTCAAGTTTTGGTGGCCAACGACCGCCTGTTATAGAGAGGTCCCCTAGCCGAGCCGATGAGCGACGACAAGCCGACACCCGACCTGGTGCGCGACCTGCTGCGCCAGGTGCACTACCCCGGTTTTCCGCGCGACGTCGTATCGCTCGGGGTCGTCGGGGAGGTGTCCGTCGAGGGCAAGGAGGTCTCGATTTCCCTCCGGTTGCCAGGCGGCCGAACCGACGTTCCGCCCGTGCTCGAGAAGGAGATCGTGTCCGCGCTCGCCGCGCATGGCCTCCGCGCACGACTCGCGAGCGCTGTCGGCGCCGCGGCGCCTGCCACGACGCGGCCCGGCCCGGCGGTTGCCGAGGGAGCCGAGCTGCCGGGCGTCCACGCGGTGATCGCGGTGTCGAGCGCCAAGGGCGGCGTCGGCAAGTCGACGGTCGCCACCAATCTCGCCTGCGCCCTGTCCACCATCGGCCTCAAGGTCGGGCTGCTCGACGCGGACGTGTACGGGCCGAGCCTGCCGATCATGATGGGCACCGATGCGCGCCCGCACGCGGCTGGCGGCAACCGGTTCCACCCGGTCGAGCGCCACGGCGTTCGCTGCGTCTCGATGGGCTTCTTTCTCGACGACTCCTCGCCCGTCATCTGGCGTGGTCCGATGGTCGCGGGGCTCGTGCGACAGTTCCTGAACGACTGCGTCTGGGGCGAGCTCGACGTGCTCGTGATCGACCTTCCCCCCGGGACAGGCGATGCGCAGCTCACGCTCGCGCAGCAGGTGAAGCTCGACGGTGCCTTGATCGTGACGACGCCGCAGGACGTCGCGTTGCGCGACGTCGTTCGTGGCGTCGCGATGTTCCGGCAGCTGCAGATTCCCGTCCTCGGCGTCATCGAGAACATGAGCGTCTTCGTGTGCCCCGAATGCGGCGACGTGGAGGAGATCTTCGGCCGCGGCGCGGGAGAGACGATCGCGCGTGCCGCGGACGCGCCGCTGCTCGCGCAGATCCCCCTCGACGTACGCATCCGGGAGGAGGGGGACCGCGGCCGGCCGATCGTGCTCGCCGAACCCGGGGCGCAGCCCGCGCAGACGTACCGCGAGCTCGCGCACGTGCTCGCGGCTCGAATCGGCGCAGGGGTGCCCGGATCTCCCGCCGCACACGCGTGAGTCGCTCGATCCAGATCCTCGTCTCGGTTCTCATCTCGGCCGGTGCGCTGTGGTTCAGCGTGCACGGCGTGGAGCTGGGGTCCTTCTGGTCGGACCTGGCGAGCGCACGGACGGTATGGCTCGGACCGATGGTCCTGTTCGCGGCGCTCGCGCTTGTGTTTCGCGCCGCGCGCTGGCGCGTCCTGCTCGAGGGCGTCGCACCGATCGGCGACACCTCGGTCTTCTACGCCACCTGTATCGGCTTCATGGGCAACATGGTTCTGCCGCTCCGTGCCGGTGAGGCGATCAAGCCCCTGGTCGTGGCGCGCGACGGACGCATCACGATGCCGGCTGCGCTGGCGACCGTCGCGATCGAGCGCCTGCTCGACCTAGTGATGCTGGGGTTGTTCGCGGGCGTGACGCTGATGGTCGTGCCCGCCGGCGACTTCCTCCGCCGGGCGGCGCAGACGCTCGTCGCCCTGGTCGTGGTCGCGATCGTCGCGCTCTTCTTCGTCATCCGGTCTTCCGCCTGGATCGAAACGCAGGCGCTGCGCATCGCGGATCGGCTGCCGAGCTTCCTCGGGCACTTCGTGCGCGAAGGCGCCCGGGGGTTCGTGCGCGGGCTGCAGGCGCTCGGCGACCCGCGTACGCTGCTCGTCGTCTTCGTCTACTCGGGACTCGTCTGGCTGTGCGCGGTCCTCGGCTTCGTGACGGCTGCGCTGGCGCTCGAGATCGACGCGCCGCTGGTGCCCCTCGGCTTTGCATCCACGGTCGTCGTCGCCGCGGCGGTCTCGGTGCCGTCCGCGCCGGGGTTCATCGGCGTATTCTGGGCGGGCGCGGAGATCGCGCTCGGATTGTTCGGTGTGCCCAAATCGATGGGATTCACCTTCGGGATCCTGAACTGGCTGGTGCAGATGGTCGTGATCGTCGCTCTTGGCATGTGGTCGCTGTCGCGCCTCAACCTCTCGCTCAGCGACGTGAAGGCGACCTCCGTTTCCGCCGCAGGTGAAGGATGAATCTCCACGATCGCTCCGTCGTACTCGGCGTGACCGGCGGTGTCGCCGCCTACAAGTCGGCAGAGCTGGTGCGGACGCTCCGCCAGAAGGGGGCGCGCGTTCGCGTGGTCATGACGCGTGCCGCGCAGCAGTTCATCACGCCGCTCACGCTGCAGACGCTGTCCGGCCAGGCTGTCTCGACCGACCTGTGGGATCTCACGCAGGAGTCGCAGATCGGGCACATCGACCTGGCCGACTCGGCCGAAGTTCTCCTCGTCGCGCCCGCCACCGCCAACGTGATCGCGAAGCTCGCGAACGGGATCGCCGACGACCTTCTGTCGACGATCGCGCTGGCGACCCGTGCGCGTCTGGTGGTCGCGCCGGCGATGAACGTCCACATGTACGAGAGCCCGGTCGTGCAGGAGAACCTCGAGCGCCTTCGCCGCCGCGGCGCGCGCATCGTCGCGCCGGACAGCGGATCACTCGCGTGCGGGTACGAGGGCCTCGGTCGCCTGCCGGACCCGGACGTTCTGGTCGAGGAGGTACGGGCAGCGTTGGCGCCGCAGGACATGGCGGGAGAGACCGTTCTCGTCACCGCGGGTCCGACGCGCGAGTACCTCGACCCCGTGCGGTTCCTGTCGAACCGGTCGTCGGGAAAGATGGGCTTCTCGGTGGCCCGGGCTGCTGCGCGACGTGGTGCGCGCGTCGTGCTGGTGACCGGGCCCACGATGCTGGCGGAACCGCGCGGGCTCGAGGTCGTCCGGGTCGAAACCGCGGCCGAGATGGCCCGTGCAGTCGATGCAGAGGCGCGAACGGCGTCGGTCGTGGTCGCGGCGGCCGCGGTCGCGGACTACCGGCCGAAGCGCCGCGCGGACGAGAAGGCCGCGAAAGTGAAGGGCGGAACGGCGCTGCAGCTCGAGACGACGCGCGACATCGTGGCGACCATCGACCGCAGTCGGCCCGGCCGCATCATCGTCGGATTCGCGGCCGAGACGGGCAACCCCGTCGAGAAGGCGCGCGGCAAGCTGGAGCGAAAGCGTCTCGATCTGATCGTGGCGAACGACGTCACCGCCACCGGCGCCGGCTTCGACGTGGAGACGAACGTCGTGACGCTGATCGACTCGTCGGGCGTGATGAGCCTGCCGCTGCTCGACAAGGACGACGTGGCCGACGCGATCCTCGACCGGGTCGCAGCACTCCGTGCGGCGCGTACCAGGCCCGCACGCGCTCCAGGCCGCAAGCGTGCGAAGGGCAGGTCAAACGTGCGCCGCCCGCGCTGACGGGGCTCTCGGGGCGCCGTCAGACGATCGCCGGGGACAGCTGCGCCCGCTCCTCGAGCGACGCTTCCAGCTCGGGGATGAAGCCCTGGACCAGCGCATGCTCGCGATCGCCGTCGAGCACTCCGCGCCGCGCCAGCGCACGGAGGCGCTTGCGGATCAGGTTGGCGCGGCCGAGGTTCTCCTCGCCGGTCGGGTCCGCGGTCTGGCAGGTCGAACCCTCGCCGCGGACCATGAGGTCGACGATCGCGTCGGCACAGAGGCCGTTGAAGCGCTCGATGTCGCCGCGCCCGAGAGGGTGCTTCTGGCTGCCCGTCACGCGCTGCATCAGGTTCTGCCAGTACTCGAGGCGCTGCAGCGCGAGCAGGGAGTCGAAGATGCGCTTGTTCGTCTTGAAGGAGAAGAGTGTTCGCTCGACCACCCGCTCGACGAGGTCATCGCAGTGCGGGTAGACGTGTGCGGCGACCAGGGTGAGCACCGGCCAGCGCTCGGGCTCCTGGTTGGCGTCGAAGCGAGCTTCCCAGTAGACGTGCCGCATCGGGCCCGCCCGGAAGCTCGTGATGAGGCGGATCGGGAGGTAGTAGTTGTGCGAGAACGTGTCGCTCGCGAGATGCGACAGGTAGCCGTAGGCGAACGCGCGCTCGGGATCGGTGCGCGCCGCCTCGAGCACCGACCACCCGGTGCGCCAGTGATGGCAATGCGTGTACAGGCTGCGCGTGAACTTCTTCGCCTGGATGATGTCCGCGCCGATGCAGCCGTAGAGGTACTCGTACGGGTGGCGCGCCAGGAGCTCCTGAAGGGCCGGGGCAAGCAGCGGCAGCCGCTCGAGCAGCATGGAGCCGTGCACGAGATGGGTGACCGGGCCCCAGGCGAGCGCCTCGCTGGGCACGAGGACGAAAGCCACCGCGACGACGAGCACCAGAATCGACACGATCATCGTATGGCCGAGGGTAGGCACTTCGCGGAGGCGGCTCAATAGATGGACCACGAGATTCGCAAGCTTGCCTGGCAGATCGCAGCGCACGCCGAATGGCAGGCCATGTCCGGCGCCCGTGCCATTCCACAGGGACTCCCACCGATCGAGACCGCCGGCCGGGTGCCGGAAGCGGCCGCTCTTGCTCCGACGGCGGCGGTCGGCGCGGAGAGCGTGGACGAGGGGAGTGCCGCCGTGTCGACGCCGGCGGTGGCCTCTGCGTCGGCCAACGAGCGCGCCGGCGACGTCGAGGTGGCGGCTACGCTGGATGGGCTGCGGGGCGCGATCGGCGATTGCCGGCTCTGTCGCCTCGCGGGCGGCCGGACGAAGATCGTGTTCGGCGTCGGCAATCCGCACGCGCGCCTGATGTTCGTCGGCGAGGGGCCCGGTCGAGACGAAGACCTCAAGGGCGAGCCGTTCGTGGGACGCGCCGGCATGCTGCTGACCGACATCATCGAGAAGGGCATGCGGCTCTCCCGGTCCGACGTCTACATCTGCAACGTCGTCAAGTGCCGGCCACCGGACAACCGCAATCCCGAGCCCGACGAGGTCGAGGCGTGCTCGCCGTTCCTGCGCCGGCAGATCGCGCTCGTTCAGCCCGAGGCAATCGTCGCGCTCGGCAAGTTCGCGGCCCAGACGTTGCTCGCGACCAAGACTCCGATCATGCGCCTACGTGGCACCTGGTTCGCGTACGAGGGCGTCCCGCTGATGCCGACGCTCCATCCGGCGTACCTGCTGCGCAACCCGGCCGACAAGAAGCTCGTCTGGCAGGACATCAAGCTGGTGATGGCGAAGATCGGGCTCGACCCTTGAGCTGTCCGTTCACGCCGCGGGATCCGCGCCGGCCAGCGGCCCCGTGCTCGTGATGCAAGGCCCGAGCGCCCCCGACGTGCCCATGGAGGGCAGCTTCGCCTACGAGCTCCCACCGGAGCTGATCGCCCAGCATCCGGCGGCCGAGCGCGACGGGGCACGACTTCTGGTGCTCGATCGGGCGCGCGGTTGCGAGCCCGTGCACTCGACCATCCACGATCTGCCGCGCTGGCTCTCCCGGGGTGACCTCATGGTCGTGAACCGGAGTCGCGTCATTCCGGCGCGTCTCCATGCGCGACGCGCCGGCGGCGGTGCGGCCGAGGTGCTGTTGATCGCACCGCTCGGCGCGTCGGACCCCGACGCGGGTACCGGCGCCGCGTCGCGCTGGCGTGCGCTGGTGCGTCCCGCGCGCCGGCTCCCACCCGGCAGCAGCCTGGAGCTGACGGGGCCGCGAGGCGAGGAGCGCGCCGGCGAACGCGTCGCGGTACGCATCGTCCGGCATGTGGACGGGCAAGCCGTCGTCGAGCTCCCCGCGGGTGCGGATGCCCTGCAGCTGCTGGACCGCTTCGGGGAGACGCCACTGCCGCCCTACATCCGTCGCCCTGGCGGTGCGACCGACGAGGACCGGGACCGGTACCAGACGATCTTCGCCTCCGAGCCCGGCTCCATCGCGGCGCCGACCGCGGGCCTGCACCTCACCGAGAGGCTGCTCGCGGACCTGCGTGCGGCTGGTGTCGAGGTGGCGGAGATCGTTCTGCACGTCGGCCCTGCGACGTTCCTCGCCGGACGCCCGGGGCGATCGTCGCTCGCCGTCGAACCGGAGCGCTACGAGGTCCCACCGGCGACGCGGGATCTGCTGCGCGATGCAGGCGGGCGGCGCCGCATCGTCGCCGTGGGGACCACGACCACGCGGGCGCTGGAGTCGGCCGCCCGCGCCGGATGGCCCGAGGGCCCGCAGGAGACGTCCCTGATCCTCGCGCCGGGGTCCAGCTTCGCGGTCGTCGGGGGGCTGCTCACGAACCTGCACCTGCCGGGATCCTCGCTCCTGGCGCTGGTCGGGGCCTTCGCGGGGACGGAGGCCGTGCGCCGGGCGTACGCGGTCGCGGTGGCGGAGCGCTACCGCTTCTACAGCTACGGCGACGCGATGCTGATCCTCTGAGATCTCTCTCGCGGCAGGCCCCGGGTCTGCTAAACGACCCGGGATGTCCTCCGTGCCCGCCGCTGCACCTCCCGACGCGGATCCGACGTCCACGCGGGGCTTCCGCGTGCTGTCGCGTGACCGCGGCACGCGCGCTCGCCGGGGACGCCTCGCGACGGCGCACGGCACCGTGGAGACCCCGGCCTTCATGCCGGTGGGCACCCTCGGCACGGTGAAGGCGATGGCTCCCTGGGAGCTCGAGGATCTCGGCGCCGAGATGATCCTGGGCAACACCTACCACCTCGCGCTGCGCCCCGGCGCGGACGTGATCGCGCGTCACGGGGGGCTGCACGCCTTCGGCGGGTGGCGCCGGGCCATCCTCACCGACAGCGGCGGCTTCCAGATCTTCAGCCTGAACAGCCTCTGCCGGATCGACGAGGATGGGGTCGAGTTCAAGAGCCACGTCGACGGCAGCCGGCACTTCTTCCGGCCCGAGGATGTGATCGCCCTGCAGGAGACCCTCGGCGTCGACGTGGCGATGGTCCTCGACGAGTGCGTCGCGGCCGATGCGCCTGCGGATTCGGTGGTGCGCGCCGTGCAGCGCACGACCCGCTGGGCACGGCGGGCGATCGACGCGCGCACGCGCGATGATCAGCAGGTGTTCGCGATCGTGCAGGGCGGCATGGACACCGCGCTGCGCGAGCGGAGCGCGGCCGACCTCGTGCCGATGGGATTCGACGGCTACGCGGTCGGGGGCCTGTCGGTCGGTGAGCGTCGCGACCTGACCCACAGCGTCGCGCGGCACACCGTGGAGCTGCTCCCCGAGGACCGCCCACGCTACCTGATGGGCGTCGGCACGCCCGACGAGCTGGTGCGGTTCGTCGCGATGGGCTTCGACATGTTCGACTGCGTCATGCCGACGCGAAACGCGCGCAACGGTACGGTGTTCACGTCGCGCGGCAAGCTCGCGATCCGGAACGCGGAGCACCGTGAGGACACGGGGCCGCTCGACCCCGACTGCAGCTGCGCCGCCTGCCGGCGCTTCTCGCGGTCGTTCATCCGTCATCTCTTCGTTTCCGGAGAGATCCTCGCCGCGCGCTTGCTCACCACGCACAATCTCCACTTCTATCTGGATCGGATGGCCCGACTTCGCCGGGCGATCGAGCGCGGCACGCTGCGTGCGGAGGCTGCCGACATGGGGGTCGATCTCGGTGCCCCGCCAGTGGAAGCGTCACCGCAGGGAGAGCAGAGATGAATTCAGGTCCCGAAGGGTTGTTCGGACCGGGGAGCCCGCTGATCCAGCTGGCTCCGTTCGCAATGATCCTGGTGGTGTTCTACTTCCTGCTCGTTCGCCCGCAGCAGAAGAAGGCGAAGGAGACCGAGGAGATGCTAGCCAACCTGCGCGTGAACGACGACGTCGTCACGATGGGCGGGTTGCACGGCAAGATCGTGAGGATCGCCGACAAGGCGCTGGTCCTCGAGATCGCTCCGAAGGTGCACGTGAAGGTCGATCGGCCGGCCGTGACGCAGGTCCTGCGGGGCGGCAAGGCGGAGAAGGGCAGCGAGGAGAAGTCCGCATGAATCCCGGCAACGTCGTCTATCGTCTCGCAGCACTCGCGGTGCTGGTCGTGGCATCGCTCGTGTATCTGTCGCCGCTGGTGCTGCCGGCCGACTTCCCGCTGCCGAGCTTTCTCCAGCGAGAGCCCCTCCACCTGGGTCTCGACCTCCGGGGTGGAACGCACCTGCTGTTCGCGGTGGACGTCGAGAAGGCGGTCGAGAACAACCTCGGCCGCGCGGCCGACGAGCTGCGCCGCGAGCTGAAGGACCAGAAGATCCAGACCGGCGAGATCACGCAGCAGGGCAAGACGCTGCGTCTGTCGCTCACGTCGCCCGACCAGCGCGCCGCGTTCGACGACCTGGTGAAGAACCGCTTCCCGAACCTCGTCATGACGTCACAGTCATCGGACGGGCCGCCGGTGATCGAGCTCTCGCCGAGCCCCCGCGAGCAGGAGCAGCAGCGACGCTTCGCGATCGATCAGTCGCTCGAGACGATCCGCAACCGCATCGACCAGTTCGGCGTCTCGGAGCCGAGCATCCAGCGTCAGGGGGACCAGGACATCGTCGTTCAGCTGCCCGGCGTGCAGGACCCACAGCGCGCGAAGGAGCTGATCGGCAAGACGGCGGTGCTGGAGTTCAAGCTCGTTGCCGACAAGACCGGGGCGGGCACGGAAAAGCTGCAGGCGGCAAACCCGCTGCCGGGGGCGGCGAGCGAGTACGTCCTCGACAAGAAGGTTCTGATGAGCGGGTCGGCGGTTGCCGATGCGCGCGTTCGCCCCGGTACGCAACTCGAAGGGCCCTACGTCGAGCTGATTCTCTCGGACCGCGGCGCCCGCGAGTTCGAGGCCATCACCGGGGAGAGCGTCGGGCGGAATCTCGCCATCGTTCTCGACGGCAAGGTGTTCTCCGCACCGGTCATCCGCGAGAAGATCGGAGGAGGTCGTGCCTCGATCACGGGCAGCTTCGACATCAAGGAGGCGCGTGACCTGGCGATCGTGCTGCGCGCGGGAGCTCTGCCCGCGCCCATCAAGATCGCGGAGGAGCGCACCGTCGGTCCGTCGCTCGGGCGCGACTCGATCCGCCAGGGCATCGTGTCGCTGCTGGTCGGCGGCGCTCTCGTGGTGCTGTTCATGGTCTTCTACTACCGCGGGGCCGGCCTCCTCGCGGACGGTGCCCTGGTTCTCAACGTCCTCTTCATGATGGCGATCCTCGCCGCGTTCGGTGCGACGCTGACCCTGCCGGGCATCGCGGGCGTCGTGCTCACGCTCGGCATGGCCGTGGATGCGAACGTCCTCATCAACGAGCGCATCCGCGAGGAGTTGCGTACCGGCAAGACAGCGCGTGCCGCACTCGAGGCGGGCTACGACCGCGCGTGGGCGGCGATCCGCGACTCGAACATCACGACGCTGATCTCGGGCCTGATCCTGTTCCAGTTCGGGTCGGGTCCCGTGAAAGGCTTCGCGGTCACCCTGTGCGTCGGTCTCGTGACGACGGTGTTCACGGCCGTCTTCGTGACCCGCATGTACTACGACTGGCAGCTGTCGCGCCGCCAGCTGCTCACGGTGAGCGTCTGACGTCCGCATCGGCTTCGCGACCGTGGGGGGCGTCGGCTCTGCGCCCGCGAAGAATGCAGCGGTGGGGTGAGGTGGTCGTTCCGGCGGGGGGCGGGTCGGTCGTGCGGTCCCGCACGGTCGGAGCCGGATACGGGGCCTCAGGGCGCGCGCCAATGGTCGCCTAACTATCTGAAAGATCAGCGGAATGGTGATCCTTCGGGTTGTGCCGACGGTCGCCGCGGGGCGGCCTCGGTTGACCCTGCCGAGGACCGCATGGTAGCCAGACCCATCCCTTCAGCGTGGACGTGGGTCATGATTGAGAGAGACGACATTTTGCTGAACAGCCGTGACGTTGCGAGGCTGCTCGACATGAGTCCGGACACCGTCAACGAGTACGCACGAAAGCAGATCCTGCCCGCCTTCAAGACCGGGCGTCAGTGGCGCTTTCGCAAGCAGGACATCGCCTTCTTCAAGCGCCAGATGCGCGGCGCGACCGCGGCCTGAATCCCGGGCCGGTGTCGACCGTTCCCACGGCGACGATGGCTGCTGCGCAGAATGCCGGTGCGCTGGCTGACGGCCTCCCCGAGTGCGAGACCCCTGGGAGGGACGCATGGCTTCTCCAATAGCACATCCGCACGAGAGCAAGATCTACTCCGAGTTCTCGCGATACTACGACAAGATCTTCGAGAACGTCTTCTTTCCGCGCATCAAGCGCGTGATCGGCGAGTTGAACATCGAGCCCGACTCTTCCGTCCTCGAGGTCGGTGTCGGGACCGGACTCGCGCTGTCGGCGTACCCGACGGACTGCCACGTCACCGGCATCGACCTGGCCCCAGACATGCTGGAGCGGGCGCAGCGAAAGGTCGACCGCGAGGGCTGGACGGACATCTCCCTCGCGGTGGGTGACGCCCAGGACCTGGACTTCGCCGACGACAGCTTCGACTACGTGACGTCGTTTCACGTGGTCAGCGTCGTCCCCGAGCCGAAGCGGATGATGCGCGAGATGGTCCGCGTCTGCCGCCCGGGTGGAAGGATCGTCATCATCAACCACTTCCGGAGCGAGCGGCAGGTGATCGCGTCCGTCGTGGATCGGCTCGACCCGGTCACCCGCAAGCTGGGCTGGCGGACCACGCTCCGTATGAGCGAGCTGCTCGAAAGCGTTCCTCTGGAGCTGGTGCGGCGCTACAAGACGTCGCCGCAATCGCTCTTCACCGTGATGATCGCGCGCAAGCCTGGCACGGCGAGCGCACGCGCCGCCTGGTAGACCGCGGCGAGTCGCTCGAGTACGCCGCGACGGCACCGCGGAGGCGGCCCCCGAAAGACCGTGCGCTTCGTCGTTCGGTGCCTGGCTCAGTGCCTGGATCCGGTGGGCTCCCCGGGAATGAGACCGCGCGATACCAGCAGCGACGCATCCTGGGCGCCGCGCGTCAGCAGCCAGCGACGGTAGATGCGCAGCGTGTCCCGGTCGCTCGCGAAGAGCTCCCGGCTGCTGATCTCGCCGAGCACGCGAACGAGATCGAGGAACTGCATCGCGAGTTCGGCGAACATCTCGCGCACCCGCGGGCTGCCGATGCCGGCCACGCGCCGGTAAGCGAGCGCTCCGAGCTCGACGTAGTACGTCGGCGGCACGACCGACCGCTCCAGGCAGTCGGCGAACAATCCGGCGACGAACAGCGCCGTATCGCCGACGAGCTTCAGCCGCTGGAATTGCTCGACGCCGCCGGCGCTGCTGGCCTCGAGAAACTCGAGGGCGAGCGGGCGATCGAGGAGATCGGCGCGCATGCGGAGATGGTGATGGAGGAGCTGGACGAGATAGAACTCGGTCTCCCCTCCCGCGGTGACACCTTGTGCTCGCATGGCTTCCTGGACGAGTCCGCGAAAGAACTCGGCAGGATGTGACTCGATGATGGATTCTCGCTCTGGCATCGAGACCTCTCGTGCACGGGAATCCCTCGGCGGAACCCCGCCTGATCCAAGCCCTCCTCGCGCGAAGCCTGCGCGCTTCGTTCCTGTGACGTCATCTCGTCGGCATTCCGCTCGCCGGAGTTTACCCTCCTCCCGACTCAGCTCCGCTTGAGGACCTGGAAGCTCGTCGCCTCGCCGCGCTGAACGAGCAGCAGCACGTTGTCCTTCTTGCGGCTCTGCAGGGCTTTGCGAAGATCGGCGCTCGTCTCGACCGGGGAGCGGTCGACCTCGCGGACGATGTCGCCCGGCTGTATGCCGGCCTCCGCCGCCGGGCCATCTGGCGCCACGTCGGTCACGACCACCCCGCGATCGCGCGCGAGGCCCCGGCCGCGGGCAAGCTGAGGAGTGATGTCGGCGACCGCGAAGCCCCACGCGGCACCGTCGTCGCCTCCATCGCGCGCCGAGACCCGGCGCTCCGGCTCTTCGGGCAGGCTCGCGATCGTCACGTCGATCGTCCGCCGCTCCCCGCCCCGCAACACGGTCAGGTGCGCCGTGCTGCCGATGCGCGATTCCGCGACCAGGGCGGGCAGCTGATGGCTCTCCGTGATGGTCTTTCCGGCGAACTCCACGATGACGTCGCCACGCTCGAGTCCGGCACGTGCGGCGGGGCCTCCCGGTGACACGTTCGCGACCAGCGCACCGGTCGCGTCGCCGAGGTCGAGGGAGATCGCGAGGTCCGGCGTGACGTCCTGGATGCCGACGCCGAGCCAGCCCCGCTCGACCTTCCCGGACTCGCGCAGCTGGTCGAGGATGGTCCTCGCGAGCGCCACGGGAATCGCGAAGCCGACGCCCTCGTTGCCGCCGGAGCGGCTGGAGATCGCGGTGTTGATCCCGACCACGCGGCCCTCGCCATCGACCAGCGGGCCACCGGAGTTTCCGGGGTTGATCGCGGCGTCGGTCTGGATGAAGTCGTCGTACGGTCCGGCCCCGAGAACGCGCGCCTTCGCGCTCACGACGCCGACGGTGACCGTCTGCTCGAGGCCGAAGGGGCTGCCGATCGCCATGACCCACTCGCCGACCTCGAGCCCGTTCGAGTCCCCGAGTGTGGCCGGCTGCAGGGGCTCCTTGGGCTCGATCTTGATGAGCGCGACGTCGGTCTTCTCGTCGACGCCGATCACCTTGGCCGGGTACTCCTTCTTGTTCGCTAGCCGGACGATGACCTTGCCCGCCTGCGCGACCACGTGTGCGTTGGTCGCGATGTAGCCGTCGGGCGTGAGCACGAAGCCCGAGCCCAGGCTGCGCGCCTTGCGTGGCCCGCCCTGGCCGCCGAAGTAGCGGTCGAAGAACGGGTCGGCTGGCCCCTGCGATGCGGCAGGCTTCACCTCCCCGGTGATGGAGATGTTGACCACCGACGGGCTCACCGAGCGGGCGACACCGGTGAAGGTCGGCAGCGCTGCGACGCTGGCTCGGGCGGGCAGCGCTGGCAGGCCCGCGACGAGGGGCAGGGCGGAAAAAAAGAACGTTCTCAGAATCGATCTGGCATCCACGGATCACCTCTCGAGCGCCGAACGAGCCGCCATCGCGCGTCGGCGACGCCCGTTAGACGGCCGTGCGAGCAGAATCTTCGGACGATGCGCTGCCCGGCCGCCTTGACTGGTCCGGGACCGGTGACTAGGTGACAGGAACCATGAGCGAGCACACCGTAACCCATCAGAACGACGACGTTTCCGTGGCGGGTGAACCCGTCCGGCTGTCCTCGACGGCAGTCGCGAGGGTGAAGGTGCTGCTGCAGCGCGAGAAGCGCTCCGATCCGGCCGGACTGCGGGTCTCGGTCCTCGGTGGTGGCTGCTCGGGCCTCCAGTACTCGCTGGAGCTCGATGACGCCCCCCGGGAGGGCGACGCGGTCTACGTGTACGAAGGCGTCCGCGTCTTCGTCGACTCCACGAGCGCTCCGTATCTGTCCGGAATGAGCGTCGACTACGTCGACGGGCTGCACGGCGCCGGGTTCAAGTTCACGAACCCCAACGCGGATCGCACCTGCGGCTGCGGCTCGTCGTTCTCGGTCTGAGCTACCGGCACGTCATCTTCGATCTCGACGGGACGCTGATCGACTCCGCGGGCGACCTCGCTGCGTCGGCCAACCACGTCCTCGAGGCGCTGGGCCTTGCACGGCTGCCCGACGAGGCCATCGTCCGGTTCGTGGGCAACGGTGCACGGAAGCTCGTCGAGCGCAGCCTCGCCGCGTCGGGCGGAGCGCAAGCCGAAGCGCTGCTCGATCGTGCGCTGCCGGGCTTCCTCGCGCGCTATGGCGCCCACCTTCTCGACACGACGGTGCTCTACCCCGGCGTCGCCGACACGCTCCGCGAGCTGCGGGCGCGTCGTGTGGTGCTGACCATCGCGACCAACAAGCCCGAGGTCCTGGCGCGCGCGATCCTCGAGGGACTCCACATCGCGGACGCCTTCGTCGCCGTCCTCGGTGGGGATTCCGTCCCGGTCCACAAGCCCGATCCGGCGATCGTGCACGCGCTCCTGCGGCGGACCGGGATCGCGGCGCGCGAGACGTTGCTCGTCGGTGACTCGCTCGTCGACGTCGCGACGGCGCGAGCTTCGGGCATCGCCGTCTGCGCCGTCACGTGGGGGCTCACCGACGCCGGCATCCTGCGCGGCGCCGCGCCCGACCACGTCGTCGACCGGCCCGACGAACTTCTTCGCGTCGTGGCCTGAGTCGCCGCGGTCACGGAGACTCAGCGCGCTGCGGTCTCGCGAGAGGCGGCGAGCGGCTCGAGTGCCACGGCGAGGACGTCGTCGATGTCCTCGGCGAACGCGAAGCGTATCTCGCCGCGCACGTTCTCGGGGACATCCTCCAGGTCCTTCTCGTTGCGCTTGGGCAGGATGACAGTGCCGATGCCCGCGCGACGTGCGGCGAGGACCTTCTCCTTGACCCCGCCGATCGGCAGGACCGCACCGCGCAGCGTGATCTCGCCGGTCATCGCCACGTCGGGACGCACCGACCGGTTCGTCAGCAACGAGGCGAGGGCGGTGGCCATCGTCACGCCCGCCGACGGCCCGTCCTTCGGAATCGCGCCCGCGGGAACGTGCAGGTGCAGGTCCGAGTTCTCGAAGAAGTCGGGCTCGATCCCCAGCCGCTCCGCGCGGGATCGAACGAGCGACAGGGCAGCCTGCGCCGACTCCTTCATGACGTCGCCCAGCGAGCCGGTGAGGGTCAGCCCCTTCTTGCCCTTCATCCGTGTCGCTTCGATGAAGAGGATGTCGCCCCCGTTCGGCGTGTACGCGAGTCCCGTCACGACCCCGGGCTCGCCGAGCCTCTCGGCGACCTCGTTGAAGAACTTCTCGGCGCCGAGGAGCACGCGCACCTTCTCGGCCGTGATCACGGCGAGATCGGAGCGCCCTTCGGTCACGGCGCGCGCGATCTTGCGGCAAACGCGACCGATCTCCCGCTCGAGATTGCGGAGACCCGCTTCGCGCGTGTAGTCGCGGATGATCTTGACGAGGCCGGGGTCTTCGAAGCGGATCTTGTCGTCGTCGAGGCCGTTCTCCTGGATCTGCTTCGGCACCAGATGGCGCTTCGCGATCTCGAGCTTCTGCTCCTCGGTGTAGCCGCTGAGCTGGATGACCTCCATGCGATCGCGCAGCGCGTGCGGGATCGGATCGAGGTAGTTCGCGGTGGTGATGAACATCACGCGTGTCAGGTCGAACGGCACGTCGAGGTAGTGGTCGACGAACGTCGAGTTCTGCTCGGGGTCGAGGACCTCCAGCAGGGCGGACGATGGGTCACCGCGAAAGTCGGCACCGAGCTTGTCGATCTCGTCGAGGACGAAGAGCGGGTTGTTCGACCCCGCGGACTTGAGGCTCTGCAGGATGCGGCCCGGCAGCGAGCCGACGTAGGTCCGGCGGTGGCCGCGGATCTCGGCCTCGTCGCGGACGCCGCCGAGCGACAAGCGCACGAACTTGCGGCCCATGGCACGCGCGATCGAGCGGCCGAGGGACGTCTTTCCCACGCCGGGTGGGCCCGCGAAGCAGAGAATCGGGCTGCGCGGGTCCTGCCGCAGCTTCCGCACCGCGAGGTATTCGAGAATGCGGTCCTTGATCGTCTCGAGGTCGAAGTGGTCCTCGTCGAGGATCTTGCGCGCATGAATCAGGTCGAGGTTGTCCTCGGTGGAGACCGCCCACGGCAGGTTGGCGAGCCACTCGAGGTACGTTCGCACGACGGAGTGCTCGGCGGACTCGGGCGGAATGATGCGCAGGCGGTCGAGCTCGGTGTCGGCGGCCTTGCGCGGGGCCTCGGGCAGCTTCGCGTCGTCGAGCTTGCGGCGCAGCTCCTCGAGCTCGGCGGAGCGGTTGTCGCCCTCGCCGAGCTCGCGCTGAATCGCGCGCATCTGCTGGCGCAGGTAGAACTCGCGCTGGTTCTTCGAGAGCTCGGTCTGCACCTGGCTCTGGATCTTCGACCCGAGCTCGAGCAGCTCGATCTCGCGGTTGAGGATGACGGACAGGCGCTGCAGCCGGCTGCGCACGCTGAGCGTGTTGAGGAGATCCTGCTTCTCCTCGGGGGAGATGTTGAGGTTCGAGGCGATGAGATCCGTGACCTTGCCCGGGTCCTTGATGTTCATCACCACGAGCTGCAGCTCGTCGGGCAGGTAGGGGATCATCGAGACGAACTTCGCGAACTGGTTCACGAGGTGCGCCTGGATCGCATCCAGGTCCTTGGAGTCCTCGTACTCGTCGACCAGCGGGTGCGCGCGGCCGACGTAGTACGGGTCGGTCTCGTCGTAGGCGTCGATCTCGATGCGCCGAAGCCCCTGGACGAGAATCCGGACGCTCTGGTCCGGATAGCGTAGCATCTTCAGCAGACGCCCTGCAGTCCCGCGTGTGAACAGGCCGGACGGATCAGGACGCTCCTCGTCCACCGACTTCTGCGCGACCAGGCCGAGGATCATCTCGTTGCGGGCCAGGCATTGCTCGACGAGTTGCAGCGACGACTTTCGGGAGATCGGGAGAGGCACGATCGCCGACGGAAAGATCACCACGCCGCGCAGCGGCAGCACGGGGAGTCGCTCGGGGATCTCGATGGAGCTCGTGTCCTCGTCGAAACCGTACAACTTCTGGCCCGACTCGGTCGCGCCGGATTCGTCGTCTGCCATGCGTTGGTCCAGCCCCTTCGCGCCCCTCGCGGGCGGCGATGCTCCGAGCCTGCCGTCAGATGGTCTCATCGGCAGGAACGCCTGCCGCATAAAGTCTAGGCGCCGCGTCGCCCGAGACGCAGCCAGCGGCTCGTTGCTCGTCGCCGCGGAGCCGATGCGGAGTCAGGCGTCGTCTGCGAGGCGCATCGTGATCATGATGAACCCCGTGTGTGCCACCATCCGATGATCCGGCCGAACCGAGTTCGGCGCAACGTGCCACGGACGCTGCAGGGTTTCGAACGTCTCGGCGAGCGCGAAACGCGGATCTGCGCGCAGCGCCTGGCCGATCTGGTCGATCTGGACCGTGGTGGGCACGTAAAACGTGAGGATGCCGCCGGGGCGAAGGGCGTTCGCCGCCGCCCCGACCAGCGGTCCGGGCTCGGGCAGGTCGAGGATCACCCGGTCGGCGCGCAGCGCCGGCAGGGCGTCGGCCGCGTCCGCGACCACGAGCTCCCAGTTGGTGGCCTCGCCGTGGAAGCGGGCGATGTTTTCGCGCGCCATCTGGGCGTGGTCCTCGCGACGCTCGATCGAGGTCAGGTGGCCGTGCGGGCCGATCGCGCGCAGCAGCGCCATCGTCAGGGCGCCTGGCCCGACGCCGCTCTCGATCACGCGCGCTCCCGGGTAGACGTCGCCCCAGATGACGATGGAGGCGGCGTCCTTCGGATAGATGACCTGCGCCTGCCGCGGCAGGTTCGGGATCAGGCGCGCGTAGCCGGGCCGGAAGGCGAGGCAGGTCTGGCCGAGCGATGTGGCGACGCGCGAGCCGTCCGGGCGTCCGATGATCGCATCGGCGTCCACCACGCCGCAGTGCAGCGAGAAGCGGCGTCCGGGACGGAGGTCTCGCAGGTACTCGCGCCCCTTCGGGTCGATCAGCAGGATCGCCTCGCCCACGGCGAGCGGATCGTGCGGCGACGGTCGCGACGGCGCGGCGGTGGGCTGCTCGTCGCTCACTCCGTCACCGCGGGGGAGACGGACCTCGTGCGCAGCGCGAGCTTGCGGTCGACCTCGGCGCGCAGCGAGCAGAACGAGCACAGCGTGCCGAAGGCCGGCATGCCGCAGCCGGCGCAGGTACCGCCGGTGTCGGCTCGCTCGGTCGCCGGCGCCTCGAACGCCCGGCTCCCGCGCACCATGAAGTCGCGCACGAAGCCCGCCTTGGTGCCGGGTGACGTGTTCTCGAGGCGGTCGAGGACGGCCTTGTAGTCGAGCTGCGAGGCCCCGACCGCGTTCGGGCACTCCTCGACCACGTAGTCGATCCGCTTCATGAACGCGTAGGTCGCGGTCTCGAACTCGCTGGTCAAGTACAGGGGCTTCACCTTGCGCACGAACTTCTCGTGCCGCGGCTGGATCACCGGCTTCTGTCGCGCCAGGTACTCCGTCTGCCAGTGGAGGACGTTCCCCAGCAGGCGCGCCGCCTCGTCGTCGAGGTTGTGCCCCGTCGCGATCACGTCGCAGCCGAGCTCGAGCGCCGCTGCGTCGAAGTAGTGGCGCTTGATCGTCCCGCAGGCCGAGCAGGCCGGGCGTCGCGTCGCGGAAACGATCTCGGGGATCGCAAGCCCCTCGTCGGCGAGCGCATGGACGCTCAGCTCGAGCCCGTGCTTCTCCGCGAACGACTCGCAGCGCTCGCGGGAGCGCTGCGAGTATCCACCGATCCCGAGAGCGAGGTGGAAGCCGACGGTCTGGTAGCCCTCGCTCGCGAGCACGTCCCAGAGAGCGAGGCTGTCCTTGCCGCCCGAAACGGCGACCAGGATGCGCGACGACCGTACGAACATCTTCTCGTGGTCGATGGCGCGAGCAACGCGACGCTCGAAGAAGAACAGGAAGCATGCCCGGCAGAAGGCTGAGTTGTGGGCGCGCAGCTTGACCTCCGCGGGCTCCTTGCATCGCGTACACTTCACGGAGTCGTTCCTCGCAGAGGCCCCGGCGTCATCCGCCGCTCACGACGGAGCGCAGTTCGATCTCGTCGCTCGCGTCGAGGCGCGCGTCGTCGGTGAGTAGCTGATCGCCGCGGATCACCAGCACGGTTCCGGGCAGGATGTCGAGCCGCCGCAGCAGGTCCTGAACGCGCGAGACGCCGTCGACGTCGAGCCGCCGGCCCTGCGGATTCAGGCACACGCGCACGCTTCGCGGCTACCAGACCCGCCGCGCGGACGCTACCTTGATTTCAGGGGGTGCAATCCCGAAGATCGAGCCATTAGGGGCGGCCCGTGAACGGCGGCAGTCCCTGGGACGCGGTCACTGCCGTGCCGCGATGCGCGATCACGCGCGGTCCGGCCGAAAGTTTTGCTTGGTGCAAGACCCACACAGCGAAAGAGGACGCGCGATGCCTCGGACCAGCGGCAAGAAGAAGGCGGCGACGAAGGCGAAGGCGTCGAAGAAGGGCTTCAGCATCTTCGACGAGGAGGAACGCCGGCGCGGGGAAGAGGAGGATCTTCCCAAGGACGAGGTCGGTCGGCGGAAGATCAAGCGGCAGTACGAGGAGCTCCTCGGCATCCGCATCGACAAGCTGAAAGGCCGCATCCTGAACCGGGAGCGGATCGACAAGACGGTCGAGGGCATCTACTTCGTCTGCGCGGTCTGCAAGAAGGTCTGCCACAATCTCGACGAGGGGCTGGTCGAGGACTCCGACAACGTCAAGAACACGTGCACCCCGTGCTCGCCCAAGAAGGGGGACAACGGGAAGGAGCCGAAGGGCGGTCGCGCCGCCTGACGAGCCCCGCACCATCCGCGCCGGTTGCCGCTCGTCGCAGAGGCTGGTAAGCGAACGTTCGTTCAGGTCGCGGAAATGCCGGGCGAAGCTGCGAAGACCGTCCCGCCGGAAGCCGGGAGCACCGCGACCCGGATTCTCGACGCGGCCGAGGCGCTGTTCGCGAAGCGCGGGTTCGCCGGCGTTTCCGTGCGCGAGATCGCGGGCCGGGTGGGCCTCAACCAGGCCAGCATCTACAACCATTTTCCCAGCAAGCAGGCGCTCTACGAGGCGGTGCTCGAGCGGGGCTTGGGGCCGATCACCGACCTGTTGGCCGAGGGGAAGGGCAGCTTCCAGTCGCGGGACTTCCAGGAGCAGTTGCTCGAGCGCCTGGTCGATCACCTCTGGCGCACGCCGCACCTGCCGAAGCTGATCCAGCGCGAGGTGCTCGACGGCGGCGAGTACCTCGAGCGTCTGGTCGACCACTGGCTGACGCCGATCTACGAGCAGGGCACGTCTGCAATGGAGGCGACGCCGGGGTTCGTGGACTGGCCGCTGGCGGACCGCCCGCTGCTGATCCTCGGGCTCTACCACCTGCTGTTCGGTTACTTCACATCGGCGGCGCTGTACGCGCGGGTGCTCGGGAAGGACCCGCTGTCCCCCGAGATGCGGCGGACCCACCTCGACTTCCTGCGTCGGGCGAGCGACCGGCTGCTGCACCAGGACGTCAACGCGCCGACGCGGTGACCTCGCCGGCGAGCCAGCGCTCGAGCCAGGGGAGAATCTCGGCGTTCGCGTCCTCGGAGAGGTCGTGGCCGCCCTCCGCGTACGCGACGAAGCGGAAGCGGTCCGCGGCGCCGGCGGCTTCATACGCGGACGCAAACTGCGTCGCCGTGTTCTCCACGCAGGCGATCGGGATCGCCCGGTCGCGCACGCCGGCCATGAGCAGGAGCGGGCGGGGGGGGGACCGGTCGGCGTGCCGGATGGGCTCGCGAGTCGCGATCTCGACCGCGTAGTCGGGGTCGAGCACGAGCCGGCCACCGGGCAGCCAGCGCGGGTCGTCGTTCAGCGCCAGAGACGATGACGCGAGGAACGTCAGGTAGTCGCCGCACGCGACCCGCACGACTCCGACCGCGATGCGCGGCTCGACGGCCATCGCCTGCAGGGCGACGAAGCCGCTCGTCGAGCTGCCCGTCAGCGCGATGCGCTCCGGATCGACGTCCGGCCGCGTCAGCAGCCAGTCCACGACGCTGGGCAGCGACTTCTCGGCGTCCATCGTGATGATGTCGAAGTAGGCGCGCCCGACGATTCCCGGGCGCGGCGCGGTAAGCAGCCACTTGCCGACGGTCGTCGATCCGACCGCATCGACCGGCGGTGTCGCGGGCTTGGCGGCCGCCGCGGGGCCGGGCTTCGCGGGCTTGGCGGCCGCCGCGGGGCCGGGCTTCGCGGGTTTGGTGGCCGCCGCGGGGCCGGGCTTCGCGGGTTTGGTGGCCGCCGCCGGGCCGGGCTTCGCGAGCGGAACGAGTGCTTCCCAGTTGGTATGGAAGCGCGCGACCGCGAAGCCGCGCTCGAGCAGCTTCTCGTCGGGGACGATCGGTGAGATGACCACCGGAAACGGGCCACTGCCGGTCGGCGGCAGCGCCAGCGACACGCTGATCCAGCCGTTGGCGAGAACGGCGGTGGTGGTCTCGGCCTGCGGGCCGTTCACCGGTGGCCCGGACGGGAGCGGCTGAGGCAGAGGGGCCGAAGTCGGCTGAACGGCGCTCTTGCACGCCGTGAACGTCACGAGAAGCATGACCAGACAGATGCGGCTCACGATCCAGGACACCGGCGGCACCGATAGATGACACGGCCCCGCAAGGAAAGGCTCGGGCGCAAGCGTGACCACCGCCTGCTGCCGCCGCTGCTGCTGCTCGCGCTTGCCGTCGCCGGTTGTGCGCGCCCGCTCCTCGAGCGCGCGATCGCGGCGCGAGGAGGCGCGCTGCAGAGCCTTTCGCGCGCTTCGCAGGCGGAGGTCGTGCGAGGCTTCCCCGGCCAGTGGGCGTGGCGCTTCGAGTATCGTGTTCCGGACCAGCTGCGGTGGACCATCGAGACCTACGGCGAGGTGCAGAGCGTCTCGTACGACGGCAGGACGGTGCGCTACTTCCTCGGCAGCGCGTCCCTGCCCGCGCCACCGGCAGCGCTCGGCGACTTCGCGTCGATCGTGCGCTGGACGTCGGTGACGACGCTCGACGCGCTCGCGCTCGACCCCGACGTCGTCCTGCGGGAGCTGCCGGCCGGCGAGCGGCCGGCAGGCGCGGCCGCGGCACTCGAGGTGAGCTACCGGTCGGACGGGGCGCGCTACGTGCTCTCGTTCGACGGTTCCGACCGTCTGGTTGCGGCCGAGGGGCCGGTCGTCGTGCCGACGATCGTGGAGGGTCGCCTGCGCGCGGCGTTCAGCGGATTCACGCCGACCGGTGGCTACGTCCTGCCGTCGGTGGGCGACTACACGATCGAAGGTGAGCCGTTCTTCCGGGAGACCGTGCTGCGCTGGGTGCCGAACGACCCGCGGCTCGTGCCGGCGAGCTTCGCGGCCCCGCCGGCACCGGACTTTCGCTGAGCGGCCTGTGCACCGCTAGTCCATGCCGAGCTTGGCGCGGCCCTCCGGCGAGATCATGTTCGGATTCCAGACCGGGCTCCAGACGATCTCGACCTCGGCCTCGTCGATGCCCTGCAGTCCGAGAATCTTGTACTTGGCATCGGCCGCGATCGAGGCACCCATGCCACAGCCCTGCGCGGTGAGGGTCATCTTCACGTCGACGCGGCTCTTGCCTTCCTCGAGCGGCTGGATCTGCAGGTCGTAGACGAGCCCCAGGTCGACGATGTTGACCGGGATCTCGGGGTCGAAGCAGGTTCGGAGCTGCTCCCAGACCATCGGCTCCAGCTGCTCGATGGTGAGCGGCTCGCCGGTTTCGGCCGGTCTCGCGGCCTCCGGTGCGGTGGCGATGCCGAGGGCGTCGGCGTCCCGGTTCGCGATACGCAGCAGGCCGCCGTACTGTGGTACGTGCACGGTGTAGGAACCGCCGAGCGACTGCGTCACGACCGCCTTCGTCCCCTGCGGCAGCAGGACCGTGTGGCCGGCCGGCACCATGACCGCCTCGCAGTCGCGGGACAGCTCGACCCATTCGTTCTCATCGCTCATCGTGATCTCCTCGAGGCGTCGCCCCCGGGCTGGGGCACCGCTCGCTTGTGGCCTTTGCGGGCGCCGACGTGGACTTCCGGCGCGCGGTGGGCAAAGGATAGCGATCGCGACGCGTGACGCCAGACGGTCGCCTCCCGGGCTGGCGGAACGCGGGGTTCCTCGCTAACGAACAAACGTTCACTTGGATCGCTGGCAAGGCACGCGGCATCACGCGCGACGAGGAGTCGAGACCATGGCGTACGAGCACGGGAAGATCACGAACGAGGGCATCGCGAAGGTTCGTGAGCGCATCGGCAAGGGCTTCGAGGGCCGCCAGCCGTGGCGGACCGAGGTGGGCCGCGACACCATCTGGCACCTCGCACACGCGATCGGTGACCTGAGCCCGCTGTACACCGACCGTGACTACGCCAAGAGCAACACCCGCTGGGGCAAGCTGCAGTGCCCGGGCGTCGTGCTGCGCTGCTTCGATACGCTGAGCGCCCCGGGTTCGGCCGGGCTTCCCGAGGGCCTGCCGGGTGTACACTCGATCTGGTCCGGGTCGCACTACGAGTGGTACCGCCCGGTCCTCGAGGGCGACCAGATCCGCTCCGAGAGCTACCTCAAGGACGTCGTCGAGAAGGCGAGCAAGTTCACCGACGGACGGACGGTCTACATGACCTACGAGGCGGTGTACTACGACCAGACCAACGCCTGCATCGGCAAGCGCAGCGATACGTACATGCGTGCCGACCGCAACAAGACGCGCGAGAAGGGCGTCTACAAGGAGATCGAGCCGCTCGCGCAGTGGACGCCGGCCGACATCGACCGCTTCCAGGAGCAGTACCGTAACGAGAAGCGAACGACGCAGCGGCTCTGGGAAGACGTCGGCGTCGGCGACGACATCGGACGAGTCATCAAGGGCCCGCTCACGCCCACTGCGGAGATCGCGTTCGAGTCGTTCTTCGGCATGTACCTCGTCGGCAACGTCGTCGCGTCGCGGCTCCTCGACAAGCACCCGATGCTCATGGTGCCGAACGAGCAGGGCGTTCCCGAGCCGCCGCAGCGTGTCCACTGGGACAACAAGTTCACGCAGGAGACGCTCGGCCTGCCCGGTGCGTACGACCTCGGCCTCGAGCGCCTGTCCTGGATGTGCCACGCGGTCACCAACTGGATGGGTGACAGGGGACACCTCGCGTTCATCGATGCGCGCTACAAGCGCTTCAACTACCTGGGTGACGTGACCTGGGGCGGCGGCAAGGTCGTCGAGAAGTTCGTGCGCGACGGCAAGAAGATGGTGAAGCTCGACGTGCACACCATCAACCACCGCGACGAGGTCACGGCGACGGCGACGGCCGAGGTCGAGCTGGAGAGCCGCGCGGCGAGCTGAGCGTCGCAGCCGCAGGGCGAGTACGAGCGGCGGGCGACGGCGGCGACGGCTGCCGTCGCCCGCCGCGCTTCCGGCCCCGGTCGCGCGGGCTCGGCTCGAGGACGAGCCGACCCAGCCTGGGCGCTCGGTCGCGGCGAAGATCGTTTCGGCGCTCCTGTTCGCCGTCTTGGTGTCCGGCGATCGAGTTGCCGGTGGCGCGCTGCGTCGCCGAGACGGGCGCAGCGCGCTCCTGGCCTGGCGTCCGGTCCCGTTTTGCAGATGGGTCGCAAGAGAATATGGTGTTTGGCTGTGACGGGCCCCGGGGGCCCTCGCGCGGAGCGTCTCGGTGGTCGTGGCTCATCTCCTCTTGGTTCTCTGTGCCATCGCGATGGGTGCCGCGATCGGCCTCCTGTCGGGGCGCGTCGAGCAGGCGCTGTCGCCCGCGCGGACGTTCGCCTTCGTGTCGGCCGCGCTGGTGGTCGTGCTCCACCTCCTGCCGGAGGCGGTCGGGCGGGAGGGCGTGGCTGCGCTCGCGGTGTTCGTCGCGGGCTTCGCGATGCCGGTCGTCTGCGAGCGCGCGCTGCGCCGGATGCGCGGCGGCCGGCTCCCGGGCGACGACCGGCCGGACGAGGCTGCCGCTGACGTCGGGCTCGAGATCGGCTACTTCGGGCTCCTGCTGCACAACCTCGGCGACGGTCTCGCGATCGCCGCGTATGCGGGCCCGCTCGCGACGGGCCCGGTGGCGGCCGACGTCGCGCTCTCGATCGCAGCGCATTCGATCCCGGTGACCGCGCTGCTCGTGGTGGCGTTCGCGCGGCATCGCGGCGCGCGCGCGGCGCTCCGCCGCGCCGCCGGCCTGGCGCTCGCGACCGTCTTCGGCGCGCAGCTCGGAGACCTGGTTCCCGCAGCGCTGGCGCGCGCATGGGAGCCGTGGATCGGGGCTGGTCTCGCCGGGCTCCTGCTGCACGTCATCGCTCACGACTGGTCCGTCGAGCGGACCAGGAGCCGGATGCAGCGCGTCTGGGAGATGAGCGCGGTCGCGGCAGCCGTGATGCTCGTCTTCGGGGCCGGGCACGACGCGGAGGGGCCCGCGGGCGAGACGCGCGCTGCGTTCGGCGACGCGCTGCTCGACCTCGGGCTCGAGACCGCACCCATGCTGCTGGTCGGACTTCTCGCCGGTGCGATCGTCCAGACCCTCGGGGGGCGGATCCCGGAGACGCTTCTGCGCGGCGGAGCGGCGTTTCGTCAGGCGCTGCGTGGTGCGATCGTCGGGGCGCCGCTGCCGGTCTGCGCTTGCGGAGTGCTGCCCATCGGCAACGCGCTGCGCCAGCGAGGCGCAGGAGCTGCGCTCGTGGTTGCCTTTCTGCTCGCGACGCCGGAGGTCGGGATCGAGACGTTCGCGCTGACGGTGCGGTTTCTCGGGGGAAGCTTCGCGGTCGTGCGCGTCGCGGTCGCGCTGCTCGCCGCCGTGGCTGCGGCGGTCGTCATCGCGCGAGTCGCCGGCGTGCGATCGCACCACCCCTCGCCCACGGACCGAGCCGGGGGGACGCCGCTCTTCGCGGAGAATCGGGACGCGCCGCTGGCGGTGCGACTTCTGAGGAGCTTCGACGAGCTCATGGACCACAGCGGCGCGTGGATCGTCGTCGGTGTGGTCTGTGCGGCGTTCGCGCAGATCTCGGTTCCCGCCGATTCGCTGCATCGCTTCGCCGCCGGCGGGCTCGACGTCGTGCTGGTGTCGCTGGTCGCGATTCCGAGCTACGTGTGCGCGGCCTCCGCGACGCCGCTCGCGGCAGTGCTGATCGAGAAGGGACTCTCTCCCGGCGCGGCGCTCGCGCTCCTTCTCCTCGGCCCCGCAACGAACGTCGCCACGGTCGTCGCGCTGCGCCGCTGGTACGGTATGTCCGCGACCGCATTCGCGCTGGCCGCTCTCGTCGGGGTCGTCTGGCTCGCCGCGTTCGCGCTGAATGCGGCGCCGCTGCCGCTCGCAACGGGCCTGCACACGAACCTGCCCCACGACCATGGCTTCCTCGCGCATCTGTCCCTGGCGGTGTGCTGCGCTCTGCTGGTCCGACAGATCTGGCGGCACGGATTGCGCGGCTGGCTCGGGTCGCTCGGGCATCTCCTCGCAGCCCACGACCATGATCATGATCATGATCATGATCACGCGGGACACGGCCACGCGCATGGCGGCCAGGCGGGTACCGTCTGCTGCGAGCCCGGCGCCCCCGACCGAACGCCGTCCGGAGGCCGCAGAGCGAGCGTTCGCTGAGGGCGATCTGCGAGACGTGATCTCGAGGGCGGTGCCCTATCGCTCGACGGCGGTGCCCTATCGAGGGAGACGCGTCGCGCGCCGCGACCGCGCCCCCGTGGGCGCGAGGTCGCGCAGCACGCGCTCGACGCCGAGCTTGTCGATGAGCCGGAGAGCCGAGGTGCTGACGCGAAGCCGGACGAAGCGCTGCTCGCTGGGAACCCAGATGCGCTTCCACTGCAGGTTGGGCAGCTGGCGTCGCTTGACGCGACGGTTGGAGTGCGAAACGGCATTCGCGGTGTTCGGGCCGCGCCCCGTGATCATGCAACGTCGCGCCATGCTCATCCTCCCTCTCGTGGTCGGGGCTCATCGGTCTCGTCGTCGGCGACCCATCCAGGAAACGGATCCGGAAGCGTCGCCCAGACTTCCGGTCCCGCGTTGATCTCGGCGGGGGAGAGGAGGGCAGCGTCGAGGCGACCGCGCAGTGCAGGCTCGTCCATCTCGACGCCGATGAAGACCAGCTCCTGGCGTCGATCACCCCAGGGTTCGCGCCAGTCCTGGTACGGCTCCTCGCCGGTTTCCTCGGCCTCGCGGAGCGCCTCTTCCGACTGGGCCGCGTACCAGAGGCCTGCCCCCTCGCAGGCCGCCGCGACCCCGGCCTGCGACCAGGTGCCGGCCAGGTCCATACGCGACGCGAGCCAGAAGAAGCCCTTGGAGCGCAGGACACCGGCGAACGTCTCGCTCTCGTTGAGGACGTCCCAGAGCCGGCCGGGGTGGAACGGGGTGCGTGCCCGGTAGACGAAGCTCGCGATGCGATACTCCTCCGTCTCCGGGACGTGCTCGCCGCGCAGCTCGCGCAGCCAGCCCGGTGACTGGGCCGCCTGCTCGAAGTCGAAGAGGCCGGTCGCGAGGATGGTCTCGAGCGGTACGCTCCCGTGCGCCGCGCGCACGATGCGGGCGCCGGGGTTCAGGTGGCGCAGGATGGCCTCGAGGCGATCGGCGTCGCGGGGCGAGACCAGGTCGAGCTTGGCGAGCACCAGCACGTTCGCGAACTCGATCTGCTCGACGAGGAGATCGGAGACGTGTCGCTCGTCGTCCTCGCCGAGCGCGATGCGGCGCGCCTGCAGGTCGTCCACGCTCTGCCAGTCGGCGAGAAAGTTCTTCGCATCGACGACCGTGACCATGGTGTCGAGGCGAGCGACGTCGGACAGGCTCGTCCCCGAATCGTCGGTGAAGGTGAACGTCTCGGCGACCGGCAGCGGCTCGGAGATGCCCGTCGACTCGATGAGCAGGTAGTCGAAGCGGCCCTCGCGCGCGAGCTTCGCGACCTCGAGCAGCAGGTCTTCGCGCAGCGTGCAGCAGATGCAGCCGTTCTGCATCTCGACCAGCTTCTCGTCCACGCGGGAGAGCGCTGCGCCGCCGCTCCGGACCAGGCGTGCGTCGACGTTGACCTCGCTCATGTCGTTCACGATGACGGCGACCTTCCGCCCCTCGCGGTTCGCGAGCACGTGGTTGAGCAGCGTGGTCTTTCCGGCGCCGAGAAAGCCGGACAGGACGGTCACGGGGAGCGGGCCGCGCGCAAGCGTCATGGCTGGCATATATGCAACGGGGTTGCGATAGGGTCAAGGCGCGGCAGGGAAATAAACGCAACTGAGTTGCAATAGGAGCGGCTAGCGGGTAGGACGTGAGCGATCGAGTGGGGGGGGGCGCACCGGCGGCCCGAAGCGGAGTGCCGAGGATGATTCTATCGGACCGCGACTTGAAGAGACGGCTCGCGAGGGGATCGATCGTGGTCGAGCCGCTCGACGACCCCGAGGTGCAGATCCAGCCAGCGAGCATCGACCTGCGCCTCGGTGACCGCTTCCTGTCGATCGATGGCGACGTCGCGCACGACGTCGGGGCTGGTGAGGCCTTCGTTCTGGCGCCGGGGGGCTTCGCGCTGGGAGCGACCGTGGAGCGCGTGCGCGTTCCGCACGATCTCGTCGCCCGTGTCGACGGACGAAGCAGCGTCGGCCGCCTCGCCGTCCTGGTCCACGCGACAGCGGGCTTCGTCGATCCCGGCTTCGAGGGCGTCATCACGCTGGAGCTCGCCAACCTCGGATCACGACCGGCGGTGCTGCAGCCGGGGATGCGCGTGTGCCAGATCGTGTTCCACACGCTGACGAGTTCCGTCGAGCGACCGTACGGCCCGGAGCGGGGAAGCAAGTACAGCGGCCAGGACGCGCCGTGGACGAGTCGCCTCGAGCGGGTGCAGCGGACGGGTGCCGTGGCGACGGGTGCGCGTCGATGACCGCTCGGGGCACGGTCGAAGCGGCGGCGATGCGCGACCCGCTCGCCCAGGACGCGGCCTTCGAGGAGCGCATCGCGTTCTTCGAGCGCGTGCTGCGCGAATGGCTCGACGATGACCGTGTGGGCATCGCGTGCGGCTCGTGGGAGGACGGCGGGATCGTGGAGCTGATACCGCGTCGCCGCGCACGGCTCCTGCCCGCCGCCTACCAGGGCTGCTTCCTCGGCGTGCGGGAGCTGCGCGTCGCCGGGGGAGAGCACCACATGCACCTGGATCTCGGTCGCGTCCACGCGATCGCGTGCGCCGTCGTGCCGAGCGTGTGCTTCGCGTTCCGCCCTTCGTTCGAGGTGCGCCTCCTCGTCACCGGCCCGGGCGGCGCGCCGACCCACCGCGCGAGCATGAGCCTGATGCTGCTCGATCCGTACCCCGCCGGGGGTCTCGACGGCGACGTGGTGCAGCGCTTCTTCGAGCGCGCGCGCCGGCACGTCGCAGAGCGACCGGACCTCATGCGCGTCGAGATCGCGTCGCAGGTCCGCACGTCGGGTGAGGGGGCAGCGATCCTGCGCTGCCTGAAGGACGTCGTCGCGGCGGATCTCGCCGACGAGCCCGCCTGGGACGTCGCCCTGGAGCGTCTGAACGCGGGCGCCCGAGCCGCCCCGGCAGAGCCCCTGGATCCGCCCGTGCTGCCGCTGCTCGAGGGCGCGCTCCGGCTGCGTGAAGCCTCGCTCGTGATCCACCGCGAGCGGACGCTGGTGGAGTTCCAGACGGAAATGCTGGCGGGCGTGGAGCGCAGCGTGCACGACGGGCACGTGTCCTGGCAGATCGGACGGTTCGACCAGCACCATTGCCATCTGTCGATCGCAGCGGTCACGCGCGTGCTGTTCTCCGCCGAGCCCGCGCCGTGTCAGGGCGGGCGGCTGAACTACACGGTGTGGTTCCTCACGGCCGCCCCCTGCGGCAACCCGTACCGGCGCAACGGCTACTTCTCGGTCGTACTCAACCGACCGTACGACGAACGCGGGCCGCGCGCCGAGATCATCGCCCAGGTGATCCATCTCTTCCTCGAGCATCGGAGCGCTCCCTGGGTCGAGGCCGACGCGACGTTCCTGGACGCCGCGGCAGCCTGCTCCGGAGCTGCTCGCTGAGCGCGACGGGGGGTGGTCGCGTGCCGAGGCTCAGTCGTGCCGACTCGTCGCTGGTCGTCGAGATCCTCGAGCAGACGCTCGCTGCCTCTTCGGGTGGCCTCCCGCGCGCGCGCCAGCTCGAGGCGATCGTCGGGCGGCTGCGCGGTCGCATCGCGCAGGCGACGGTTGCGTCGGGCGAGCGTGCGCAGCGGCAGCAGGATGACGCCTCACCGCGGGTGACGGCCTCGACGTCGACGAGTCCGGCGCCGATCGTGGGAGCTCTCTCGTGAGGCGGGATTCTCCGGCCTTCGATGTCGTCGTGAGCGGAGGCACCTGCGTGACGCCGTGGGGAACGGTCGAGGCCGACCTGGGCGTGCGGGATGGGAGGATCGCGGCGCTCGGTTCGCTCGGGAGCTGCATCGCCGGGGAGAGATTCGACGCGCGCGGGTTGCACGTGCTGCCCGGCGTCATCGACACGCAGGTTCACTTCCGGGAGCCGGGCCTCGAGCACAAGGAGACGATCGCCTCGGGGACCGCGGCGGCTCTTCTCGGGGGCGTGACGACGGTGCTGGACATGCCCAACACGGTACCCCCCACTACCACGGCCGACGCGCTCGCCGACAAGGTCGGGCGGGTCCACGGCCGGGCGTGGACCGACATCGCGTTCTTCGTCGGTGCGACCCCCGAGAACGCGAGTACGCTCGGTGCCCTCGAGGGACTGCCCGGTTGCTCGGGGGTGAAGCTGTTCATGGGGAGCTCGACCGGCAGCCTGCTCGTGGATGACGAGGCGGCGCTTGCGGAAGTGATGCGTCACGGTCGACGGCGCATCGCCGTTCATGCCGAGGACGAAGGTCGCCTCGTGGAGCGACGCCACTTTGCTGCGGCGCCCGGTGCGGGAGTCGGCGTTCACCCGGTGTGGCGCGACGAGCTCAGCGCCCTGCTCGCGACCGAGAGGTGCCTGCGTGTCGCTCGGCGCTTCGGTCGGCGGGTACACGTTCTCCACGTGACGACCGCCGAGGAGCTGGAGGTCCTCGAACGGCACCGTGACGTCGCCACCTTCGAGGTCACGCCCCAGCACCTGACGCTCGCGGCACCCGACTGCTACGAGCGCCTCGGCACGCTGGCGCAGATGAACCCGCCCATCCGGGATGCGCGCCACCGCACGGCGCTCTGGCGCGCCCTGCGCGCGGGGCTCGTCGATGTCGTCGGCTCCGACCACGCCCCCCACACGCGCGAGGAGAAGGCGCGCCCGTACCCGACCTCTCCCTCCGGCATGCCCGGCGTGCAGACGCTTCTGCCCGTGATGTTGACGCACGTCCACGAGGGGCGCCTCTCCCTCGCTCGGCTGGTGGACCTCGTGGCCACCGGGCCCGCGCGAGTGTACGCGATGGCCCGAAAGGGTCGTATCGCCGTCGGGGCGGACGCGGATCTCGCGTGCGTGGACCTGACACGGCGCGTTCGCCTCACGCACGCGATGATGCGCTCTGCCTGTGGATGGACCCCCTTCCATGGCCTCGAGGTCGTGGGGTTCCCCGTGGCGACGCTTCTTCGCGGCCGCATCGCCGCGCGGGACGGTGATCTCGTCGGCGCGCCGGAGGGACGCCCGGTCGTGTTCGAGGAAACCCTCGCGGCACGGCTTGCCGGAGACCCCCCGCGTTCGTGACCTCCCGCGCGAACGGCGCACGCGTTCGCACGCGGCGTCATCGCATCGAGAGCGCGTGCGCGCCCGTGCATGCCTCGTGTCAGCGGACCGCGAGGCGAATGTCGCCCTCGTCGATGCGTTCCGAGGCCTTCTCCACCACGAAGAGACGACGTGCGTGTCCCGTCCCGACGAGGATGTGCAGGGTGTGCGGCGCGACCCGACAGTCCATCGATACCCATTCAGACAGCTCGACGGTCGTGTCCCGGGGGACGTGCAGCGCGCTGCGGACCCACGAGTCGAGTGTGTGCGCGACGGCCGGATCTGCGGTCCGGCGCCGAGGGTGCCTCGCCGGCGGGCGAGGCAGCGGCGAGAGTCGAATGAAGAACGGGTCATCCATGCGTCAGGTCTTCGAGGCAGTGTAGGCGCGTCGACGTCATAGTTGCAACACAATCTCAAACACCATATGCAGGCAGCAGTCTGGGCGGCAGGTCGATCGGGAGCTCGAGTCAGATGCACATCGCGGAAGGAGTGCTGCCGGCGCGCGACGCGCTGCTGTGGTGGGCGGTCGCGACGCCAGCGCTCCTCTGGGGGTGGCCTCGGGCCGCGGACCGCAGCGCGGAGCAGGATCTCGACCGGCGTTCGCTCGAAGGCATGGCCGTCGGCCTGCTGTTCGCGATGACCCTGCTGCCCATTCCGGTGCCCGTCGCGGGGGCCACCTCCCACGTCTGTGCGACGCCCGTCCTCGCGCTCCTCCTGGGCCTCCGGCGCGTCATCGTTCCGACCGCGCTCGTGCTCTTCGTTCAGGCGCTGTTCTTCGCGCACGGCGGTCTCACGACGCTCGGCGCGAACGTCGTCACGCTCGGCGTGATCGGTCCGGGGGTAGCCGTGCTGGTCGCGCGTGCGCTGACGTGGCTCGGGGTACCGGCCTTCGCTGCCATCGTCGGCGCGTGCTTCCTCGGGGACGTCGCCGTCTACGCAGGCGACAGCGTCATCCTCGCGGCGGCGCTCGCCGGAACGGAGAGCTTCGCGACGTGGCTCGCGCTCATCGGCCTGGGATTCGCGCCCGTCCAGCTGCCGCTCGCCGCCCTGGAGGGTTTCCTGAGCGGGTTTCTCGTTCGTGGCCTCGCGCAGCGTCGATCGAGCGTCGTTCCCGCGTGGCTCGACTCCGCGCGCCTCCGCGGCGGCACGGCGCTCGTGCCGGGGCGGGCTCTGGTGCTGGCGTGCGTTGTGCCGCCCTTCGCGGCGCTGCTCGCCGGCTCGCCGGCGCGAGCAGAGGAGGAGCGCTACCGGGGACTCGACGACGTGGTCATCGCTCGAGCCGCAGAGAGAGCGGGGCGCGAGGTTCGGCCCGTGCTCGATCTCGGTGACGGAGAGGTCCCGCTGTTCGTCTTCTCGCTGGGCAGCTTCGTGGCAGGCATCCTGGTCGGCCGCGGCTGGAGCCGTCTGGAGGCGCCTCGTGCACGCTGACGCCGCGGCTTCGGTCTTCGGCGGTGCGCACACGCACGCGGCGCTGCTTCGTCTGGCGATGCTCGCGATCGCCTTGCTCCTCAATGCGTCGTCGTCCGTGGTGGCCTCCGGGGTTCTTCTAACGGCCGGGATCGTCTTCGTCGTGTGCGAGCGCGTTTGCTTCGATCGCGTGCGCGTGGCGATCGCGTCCGCGACCGTCTCGACGGGCGTGCTCGTGATCTCGGCCGCATGGGCGGGCGGCCGTGACTCGGCCGCGCTTCTGGGCGTGCGGGTGTGTGGCGCGGCCGTCTGGATCGTCTGGTTCGCGGCCACCGTCAGCTGGCCCGCGTTGCGCGACGCATTGCGCGCGTCCGGAGTGCCGGCGTCGGTCGTGGAGTCGGCCGAGACCGGAGTCGTGCACGGGCTGGTGCTTCTCGGCGGATTGCAGCGGAAGCATCGTGCGGCGGTCGTTCGCAGCGGAGGACGCCGGCTCCAGGTCGATGCCTGGGGGCAGATCCTCGCCGCGGCGTTCGAGAGCGCCCTGTGTCGGGGTGCCGCGCTCGGCGCGGCTCGGGTGCTGCGCGGCGCACCCTCGGCCGACGCCGGCGGCGCGTCGCCGCCGGCGCCGGAGGTGCGCTCCCCGGTCGTCGAGCTCCGTCGGGCGACGCGCGCACGTCGCGGCGGCAGGGGGCTCGCGGAGGTCGATCTTTCCCTGGCCGACGGGGAATGGATCGTCGTCGCGGGTGCCAACGGTTCGGGAAAGACCACCATGCTCGAGGTTCTGGCGGGCGTCGAGCATCTCGACGAGGGCCGGCTCGAGCGCTTCGCTGCCGTCGTCGAGGGGCGTCTCCTGTCCCGACGGGCCGATCCGCGGGTCGGCTTCGTGTGTCACGACCCGGACGATCAGCTCCTCGGGGCAACGCCCCTCGAGGACGTCCGCTGGGGCCTGCGCCAGCGCGGCATCGACGACGGGACTGCCACCGGGAGGGCGCACGCGATCCTCGCGGAGTTCTGCATCGACGATCTCGCCGAGGAGCCGCTGTCGCGCCTCAGCTTCGGCCAGCGTCGCCGTGCGGCGCTGGCGGCGGTGCTGGCCTGCTCGCCTCGGCTGCTGCTCTGCGACGAGCCCACGAGCGGGCTCGACCCCGTGGCGGCGTGGCAGCTGTTCGGCGCGCTCGAGCGCGCCGCGCGCGAGCGGTCGCTCGCCGTGGTGATCACGACGCACGACCTCGCGGCCCTGCCGGCGCGTTTCGCACGCGTCGTTCTGCTCCGCGACGGTCGGGTCGTCTTCGACGGGCCGCGACACGAGGCTCTCGAGCCCGCGCGTCTGCGTGCTGCGGGACTGCTGCCCGATCCGCCGACGATCGGCGGGGTGGGTGCGGAAAGGCTCGGATGCTGAAGAACGACGAGTCGGTCGGGGCGCGGTCCGCGCACACCCGGCAAGTCAAGCAATGGGTCCGCGAGCTGCTCGTCGACGGTGACGCGGTGACGGTGATGGTCGGGGAGCTCGAGTGCGCGGAGCCCGGATGTCCGCCGCGCGAGACCGTGATCGCTCTGCTCCGCGAGGGCGGTCGCAGCGAGCAGCGGAAGCTGCATCGCGCGCTGCTCGAGGTGACCCGTTCCGACGTCGAACGGCTCCTCGCGTGCGGAGATGGCGGCGGTGAGCCCGGGAGCGGCGCCGGTGGCCCCTCGGGGGCCTAGAAAGAGGCAGGGAGGTTCGAACGAGATGGTGACTCCGAAGGGCGACGGGCGCGTTCCAGTCACGGTTCTGACGGGCTATCTGGGCGCGGGCAAGACGACGCTCCTCAATCGCATCCTCGTCGAGCAGCACGGCAAGCGCATCGCCGTCATCGAGAACGAGTTCGGCGAGGTCGGCATCGACAACGACATCGTGATCGACGCCGACGAAGAGATCTTCGAGATGAACAACGGGTGCATCTGCTGCACCGTGCGCGGCGACCTGATCCGGATCCTGGGGACGCTGCTGCAGCGCAAGGACCGGTTCGACTACGTGCTCATCGAGACCACGGGGCTCGCCGATCCGGCGCCCGTCGTGCAGACGTTCTTCGTCGACGAGGAGCTTCGCGAGCAGCTCGCGCTCGACGGCGTGGTGACCGTCGTCGACGCGCGGCACGTCGCGCTGCACCTCGACGACAGCACCGAGTGCCAGGAGCAGATCGCGTTCGCCGACGTGATCCTGCTCAACAAGACCGACCTCGTCCCGGCGGGGGATCTGGCGGTCCTCGAAGGACGCATCCGGGCGATGAACCGGTTCGCGACACTCTAGCGGACGACGCACTGCCGGGTGGATCCCGAGACCGTGGTGGGGATCCGCGCCTTCGATCTCGACCGTGCGCTCGCCGTCGACCCCCAGCTGCTCACCGAGGACGCGCACGAGCACGACGCGAGCGTGACCTCGGTCGGCATCGAGGTCGAGGGCGACCTCGACGAGAAGCGCTTCCAGGGCTGGGTGCGGACGCTGCTCGTCGAGCGGGGCACCGACATCTTCCGCATGAAGGGCATCCTCGCGATGCGCGGGCAGGACGAGCAGTTCGTCTTCCAGGGCGTGCACATGCTGTTCGACGGCGCAGTCGGCCGGCCCTGGGGGAGTGCGCCGCGCGTGAACCGGCTCACCTTCATCGGGCGAAACCTCGATCGCGACGATCTCGTCGGTGGCTTCCGGCGATGTCTGGCGTGAGCGAGGAGCTTCGGCCGGAGGCCGCGACCTTCCTGGTCCGCCTCGCGGACTGCGTGCGTGCCCTCGCGTTCTCGCCGGACGGCACGCGGCTCGCGGCCGCGTCACTCGGCGGCGAGGTGGTGATCGTCGATCTCCGCGGCGGCGGCAGTCGGGTGCTCGCGCGTCCGCACGCGGGTGGCGCGCTCGCTCTCGCCTGGACGCCCACGGGAGACGCGGTGGTGACCGGCGGACAGGACGGCGCGGTCGTGCGGCACCGTCTCGATCGCGACGTGACGGACGTGCTCCACGAGGGGCCGGGGTGGGTGGAGCGCGTCGCCTGGGCGCCCGACGGGCGCGTGTTCGCCGCGGCGATCGGGCGCGCCGTGCGGTTCTTCGATGCCGACGGCGTGGCTCTGCCGGTCGTGCACGAGCACGACAGCACGGTGAGCGACATCGCATGGGGCCCGGAGCCCGGCGTGCTGTGGTCGGGCTGCTACGGCGGTGTCCAGGCGCTTTCCCCCACGCGCGTGCGCGCGTTGCGTCGGCTGCGCTGGAAGGGCTCGATCCTGGCGATCGCACCGAGTCCCGACGGCCGCTGGCTCGCGACGGGGAATCAGGACGCGAGCGTGCACATCTGGCACCTGGCGAGCGGACGCGACTTCGAGATGAGCGGCTTTCCGGCGAAGGTGCGGACGCTGCGCTTCCGACCGGACGCACAGAGCCTCGCCACCGCATCGGGCGGGGCCGTGGCGTTGTGGGACTTCGCGGGACGCGGACCGGCGGGCCGAACGCCGAAGGTTCTCGAAGGGCATGCGGCGACGATCACCGACGCCGCCTTCGTGGACGCGGGCGGTCGGGTCGGACTCGTGACGACCGCGCTCGACGGCACGTTGCGCAGCTGGCTGCCCGCGCGCTCGCGGAGCGCCGTATCCAGTGTCGACCTCGGCAGCCCGGCCTCGTGCCTCGCCGTCCACGCCCGCACGGCAGGTCTGGCGGTCGGAACACGGGATGGCGCCGTGCGCGTGTCTCCCGGCGTCACCGAGCCGAAGCGGCGTACGGTGTCGGTCGCGCGAAGGTGACGGTCATGCTCGACTGGCTCGTCGTCGGGGGAGGTGTCCACGGCACCTACCTCAGCTCGCTCCTCACGACCCGGTGTGCTGTCGCCGCCGATCGCGTGCGCGTCCTCGATCCCGACCCGGAGCCGCTCGCGCGATGGTACCGCTGCGCGCACAACACCGGTATGGAGTTTCTGCGCTCGCCCGACGTGCACTGTCTGGGTGACCATCCGTTCGCGCTGCACGAGTTCGCGCGCGGCGACCGCGGTCGTTCGCTGGCGCGCTTCACGGGACCCTATCGAAATCAGCCTTCGCTCGAGCTCTTCCGCGCGCACGTCGACACGATCGTGCGCGAGCGCGGGCTGCGCGCGTTGCGGGTACGCGGCTGGGCACGGCGCCTGACCGCGGTCGGCCGCGGACTGCGCATCGACACCGACGCGGGGGCGCTCGAGGCGCGCCGCGTGGTGCTGGCGATCGGCTCGACGCGACCGGCGTGGCCCGACTGGGCGCGCCGACTGCGCCGTGCGGGCGCCCGGATCGATCACATCTTCGCGCGCGGCTTCTGCCGAGCGAGCCTCGCGCCCTGGTCGAGAGCGGTGGTGGTGGGGGGCGGCATCAGCGCGGTGCAGACCGCGCTCGCGCTCGCTGCCCAGGCGCCCGGCCGTGTCACGCTGCTGTCCCGCCACGAGCTCCGCGAGGAGGAGTTCGACGCCCACCCGTGCTGGTTCGGAGGTTGCCTCGGCTCCTTCGTGCGCGAGGGTGATCTGGGCCGGCGCCGATCGATCATCCGTCGCGAGCGCAATCGTGGCTCGGTCCCGCCTGCGATCTCAGGCGAGCTGTGGCGACAGGTTGCGGACGGTCGGCTGGACGTGCGCTTCGCCTCGGTGTCGGACGCGAGACCGCTGCCGGCGGGGGGCGTTTGCCTCGACCTCGAGGAAGGCTACGGGGCGCTGGCGACGGATCTGGTCGTTCTCGCGACGGGCTTCGACCCGGCACGACCGGGTGGCGCGTGGCTGGATCGCGCGATCGGGGAGCTCGGCCTGCCGCGCGCGGATTGCGGCTACCCGGTGGTGGACGCGACGCTGCACTGGGGGCACGGCATCCACGTGACCGGACCGCTTGCGGAGCTCGAGGTCGGACCCGCGGCTCGCAACATCATCGGCGCTCGGCTCGCGGTCGAGCGCATGTCGGCCGTTGCGTGACGGCAGGGAGAGACGTGCAGATCATGAGACCGTCATCCAGAGAGCACGCGCCGCGCGGCGACGAGCGGCGCCCGAGATCGGGCCAGCCGCGCGGTCCGCACCGGAAGAAGCTCGATCCCTTCGCGGGGCCGAAGGGCGTGGTCATCCACCACCTCAACGTCCGCGAGCTCGCGCGCTTCCTCGACGAGTCGGGTCGCATCGTTCCTGGGCGACGAAGCGGTGCCTCGGCGAAGAACCTGCGACGCCTGACGCGTGCGCTGAAGCGTGCCCGGAATCTCGCGCTACTGCCCTTCGTGCAGCGGTGAAGGCACCCAGTAAATGCAACTAAGTTGCAAAACGAAAGCGCGCGCGGTACCCATGCAGGCATGGCTGCAGCGGGTCGTCTCGGCGAGCGGTACGACGTCGTCGTCGTGGGCGCGGGCCCGGCCGGGATCGGCGTCGCGATCGCGCTGGGAAGGGTCGGGGTCGAGCGCATGGTCGTGCTCGACCGTCACGGGGTAGGGGCGTCGTTCGCGCGTTGGCCCGGGCATCTGCGCTTTCTCACGCCGTCGTTTCCGGCGCACGGCTTCGGCTTGCTCGATCTCAACGCGATCGCGCCGCGTACGTCGCCGGCGCTCGCGCTGCAGACCGAGCATCCGAGCGGAGCGCAGTACGCGGAGCACCTGCGCGCCGTGGCGAAGCACTTCGCCGTCCCGTTCTCGCGTGGGCACGACGTCGTCTCCCTGGAGCACGATGCGGGCGCGCCGTGGCCCTTTCGTGTGCGGACCCGCCGCCGTTCCATCGCCGCGCGGTTCGTCGTGTGGGCGGCGGGCGAGTTCCAGTACCCGCGGCTCGGCGGGTTCCCGGGCGCGGAGCACTGCCGGCACACGTCGCTGGCGCAGGGCTGGGAGGCGCTCGGGGCCGGTGATCACGTGATCATCGGAGGACTCGAGAGCGGCATCGATGCGGCCCTGCAGGTCGTCGAGCACGGCGGGCGGGCGCGGGTCGTCGACCCGGCCGAGCCGTGGAAGTACGCACAGGTCGATCCGAGCCGTGCCTTGACGCCGCGCACGCAGGAGCGGCTGCGGGATGCCCTCGCCGCGGGTCGTCCCATCACGCTGATCGGAGACGGACCGGTGCGCGCCGTTCACGCCGTCTCCGGTGGGTATCGGGTGGACGGCGTCGGAATCCGGGGCCTCCGCACGAGGAATCAGCCGCTGCTCGCGACCGGGTTCGAGAGCAGCCTGAGCCTGCTGGGCGGGCACTTCGAGCGGGATCCCGAGACCTCCGCGGTGCTCCTCTCGGCACGTGACGAATCCACCGTCTCCCCGGGACTGTTTCTCGCCGGGCCGCAGGTGCGCCATGGCGCGATCATCTTCTGCTTCATCTACAAGTTCAGGCAGCGCTTCGCCGTCGTGGCGAGCGAGATCGCGCAGCGACTCGGTCTCTCCTCTGGCGCTCTCGACGAGTACCGGACTGCCGGGATGTTCCTCGAGGATCTGAGTTGCTGCGACGACTCCTGCGCGTGCTGAACCCGTCGGGCGTGCGGGTTCCGGTCGGTCTGGTCGTGACCGTTCTGGGCGCGCTGCTCGGGTCTGCGTCGTCGGGTGTGGCAGGAGCTGAAGGGGGGCGCGCGACGGCCACCGCCGCCGCGCCCGGCTACGAGCCCGTCGGCTGGCAGCTGCTGGGAGACTTCGTCTACGACGATCCCGGTCTCGGCGGGCTCGAGGGGGCGACCGCCGACGCTCTCGCGAAGCGGCGCGAGGCGCTGCCCGCCGCGGTCCGGGCGCTCGACGGCAAGCTCGTCAGCGTGCGCGGATTCGCGGTGCCGGCGGACGTCGACGGTGATCGGGTTTCGGCCTTCCTGCTGCTCGCGCAGAACGACCTCGACTGCTGCTTCGGCGAATCCGCGCGGATGAACCAGTGGATTCTCGTTCGCGTGCGCGACGGCGAGCGCGTGCAGCTGGACCTGCTGCAACCGATGCGGGTGTCGGGGCGGCTCTCGGTGGGCGAGGAGGTCTCGGGGGGGATCGTGCTCAGCCTCTATCGCCTCGCGGCGGATCGCGTGGAGCGCGACCCGTGAAGTCTCTCGAGGTCGCGGACGTCGAGAAAGGCTACCGCACGCCGGAGGGAATGCGCCGAGTCGTGCTCCAGGTCGACGAGTTCTCGGTCGAGCATGGTGAGCACGTCGCGCTGCGTGGGGCGAGCGGGTCTGGCAAGACGACGTTCCTGAACCTGATCGCCGGGATTGTCGCCGCGGATGCCGGACGCATCGTCGTCGCGGGACGCGAGATGTCGCGGCGATTCGAGGCGGAACGCGATCGGATCCGCGCGTCCTGCATCGGCTACGTGTTCCAGTCGTTCAACCTGCTCGAGGCGTACACGGCGCTCGAGAACGTGGTCCTCGGCATGTCGTTCGGTGGACGCGCCGACGTCTCGCGCGCTCGCGAGCTGCTCGAGCGCATGGAGCTCGGATCGCGCGCGCATCACCACCCGTCCCAGCTCTCCGTGGGCCAGCAGCAGCGCGTGGCGATCGCGCGCGCGATCGCCGCGCGGCCGGCGCTGGTTCTCGCCGACGAGCCCACCGGCAACCTCGACCCCGCCGCGGCGCAGAACGCCGTGCGCCTCATCCGGGAGGTCTGCTCCGAGACGGGCGCCGCGCTGCTGCTGGTGAGCCACGACGACCGGATTCTCGCGCGCTTCGACCGGTGCTGCGACCTCGAGGTTCTCAACGTCGCCGAGCGGCCGCCGGGGCAGGGGAGGCCCGGCCCGGTGGGAAGCGACGGCCCGCGCGCGGCGGCGGCCCCGTGATCCGGCGCGCGAGCGAGGAGGGCGAGCGGGCGCGCCTTCGTACCGCCGGTCGTGTCGGGTCGTTGCGCGCCATGGTGCGACGGAGCCTCTGGCGTCACCGGCTGTCGACGGTCGTGACGGCCTGCTCGGTCGCGTGTGCGGTCGGGCTCGTGATGGCCGTTCTCAGCCTCGACCGCCAGGCGTACGCTGCCTTCACCGGCGGGAGCGGCGGGTTCGACGCGGTTCTGGGGGCGCGCGGCAGCCAGCTGCAGCTCGTGCTCAACAGCGTGTTCCACCTCGAGACCTCGCCCGGCAACATCCCGTGGTCGCTGTATCGGGCGATCGCGGCGGACCCTCGAGTCGAGGTCGCCGTGCCGTATGCGGTGGGCGACAACTACCGCGGGTATCGGATCGTCGGCACCACGTCGGATCTCTTCGCGCGATTCGAGCCGCGTCCCGGGCGTCGTCTTGAGATCGGCGACGGCGGTCGGCCGTTCGATCCCGAGCGGCGCGAAGCGGTGCTCGGCAGCGTTGCCGCGCGCGACACCGGCCTCGGCCTCGGCAGCACGTTCAATCCCTACCACGGCCTGGTCTACGAGGAGACTGCGCAGCACCCCGAGGTGTTCACGGTGGTCGGCGTCCTCGAGCCGACGGGGACGCCCGTCGATCGCGTCTTCTGGGTGCCGATCGAGAGCGTGTACCGCATGACGGGTCACGTGCTGCGCGGCACCGGCGAGGCCTACGAGGCTCGCGCCGGCGAGGCGATTCCCGACGAGCACAAGGAGGTCAGCGCGGTCATGCTCGCGCTGCGGGGCCCACAGGCCGGATTCCTCCTGAATCAGACGATCAACCGTCAAGGAAAGGTGGCGACGCTGGCGTGGCCGATCGCGCGCGTCATGGCGGATCTGCTCGACAAGCTGGGCTGGGTCCAGCGGATCCTCACGCTGGTCGCCTACCTGGTCGTGCTGATCGCCGGAGGTTCGATCTTCGCCTGCGTCTACAACACGATCAACGAGCGCCGCCACGAGATCGCCGTCCTGCGCGCGCTCGGTGCCGGACGCTCGCGGGTGCTCGCCGTCGTCGTGTGCGAGGCGATCGCGATCGCAGCCTGCGGTGCCGTTCTCGGCTTCGCCGTCCTCGCGGCCATCCTGGTACCAGCCGCGGCCGTCATTCGCGCGCAGACCGGGGTCGTCGTCGAGATCCTCGCGTTCCATCCGGCGATGCTCTGGGCGCCGCTCGCGATGACTGCGCTCGGTGCTCTCGCGGGCCTGGCTCCAGCTATCCGCGCGTATGCGACCGATGTCGCGCAGAACCTCGTGCCTCGTGTCTGAGTCGTCGCTGTCGATCGTCGCGCCGCGGCTTGGGCGGCTCGCACGCGTTCCGCCGCGGCTTGGGCGGCTCGCACGCGTTCCGCCGCGGCTTGGGCGGCTCGCACGCGTTCCGCCGCGGCTTGGGCGGCTCGCACGCGTTCCGCCGCGGCTTG
>Ga0194132_10001649_pt1 | contig 44687 bp, 35 predicted proteins | sample TA2KigOf80mmetaG_FD_148612 | JGI IMG/M metagenome (GOLD analysis project Ga0194132, IMG submission 148612) | Freshwater microbial communities from Lake Tanganyika, Tanzania - TA2015054 Kigoma Offshore 80m | ecosystem: Environmental > Aquatic > Freshwater > Lake | place: Tanzania: Lake... | reverse complement strand
CGATTCATCAGAATGACTCGCCGCGTTTGTGCGGCGTGTTCCCGTTCGAACGCCGGCGCCGATTCCGTGGGTTGCCGATCTCCTCGCTCCGACTCTGGGAGCCGGCTTTTGTGCTATCGACGCCGTTGATCCATCGCGATTTCGTGCGCGAGGTTTTTCGGCAACTCTTCGACTGGGCGAGTGGCGAGGACGGATGCTCCTTGATCGAAATGCCGATGATTCATGGCGAGGGCCCATTGTATCAGGCCTTGGTCGACGTGCTGAATGAACGCCGCATGCAGTCGTTTGTTGACGAAGTCTTCAACCGCGCGTTCATTCGCCGGGCCAAAGACGCGGCCAGCTATTGCAGCAACGCCATGGACAAGGAAACCTTGCGGAATTACCGGCGTCTGCGGCGTCGGTTGGCCGAGCACGGGACGTTGGAATTTCGCACGCTGCAGCCCGACGGCGACGTTGATATTTGGATCGAGCAATTCATCACGCTCGAAGCCGCCGGCTGGAAGGGACGCGAGCAAACGGCTATCGGCGCGATCGGATCCAGCCAGGCGATCTTCCGCGAGGCCGGCCGCAATGGGCACGCGCTGGGCAAGCTGCAGATGCTGGGATTGTTCGTGAACGATCGGCCCATCGCGCTCAAGTGCAACTATCTAACGGGCAACGGCGGATTCACGTACAAAATCGCTTACGATGAATCGTTCGCCAAGTTCTCGCCAGGAGTCTTGCTGGAACTTGACAATATCGAGTGAGATGCACCGTCGGACCGGGATCGAGTGGCTCGACTCGTGTGCGGTCCCCGATCACTTCATGATGAACCGCATCTGGAGTGAACGCCGAACGTTGCAGAGCATTGTAATCTCGACAAGCCGGTGGATCGGCAACGGTATCGTCGGCATGATGCCGCTTCTGCGTGCGTTGCGGCGCATGTGGCGCGGGTAGTTCGATGGCGCGCAACGCCGAACGAGGGCGGCGACGCATTGGGTCGGCAATATCATATCTTGCAGGACTTCGATCTCGGCGATTGAATGGATCACATTGCATGGCGATAAACAACTCGATTCAGATCGCGCCGTCGATCCTGGCCGCCGACTTCAGTCGGCTGGGCGAGCAAGTGGCCGAAGCGGAGGCTGCGGGCGCCGAGCGGCTGCACGTCGATGTCATGGACGGGCATTTTGTCCCAAACCTTAGCATGGGCCCCGTCGTCGTCGAGGGACTTCGGCCGCGCACAAACATGCTGATCGAGGTCCATCTGATGGTTGAGGCGCCGGCGAAGTTCGTGGCGAGCTTCATCAACAAGGGAGCCGACCTGGTGATCGTGCATCATGAAGTGCTCGCCGACGCTCGGCCAGTGCTTGCGGACATCAAGAAACGCGACAAGAAAGCGGGCATCGCCATCAACCCCAACACGCCGGTCGACGCCATCGTTCCGTACCTGCCCTTGCTCGATTTGGCCTTGTGCATGACCGTCTTTCCCGGCTTCGGCGGCCAGACGTTTCTTCCCGATAGCACGGCACGCATTGGTCGCCTGCGGCAGCTGATCGCGCAGCATAATCCGCAATGCGATCTCGAAGTCGACGGCGGTATCGACTCCCGTACGGCGCCGCTGGCGGCCGGCGCCAATGTCTTCGTCGTCGGCACCGGTATTTTCCGGCATCCCTTGGGCATCAGCGCGGCGATTCGAGAACTGAAGTCGGCCGCATCCTCCTCTTAACGCAGGCCGTTTCCCCAATGGTCGAAAGCCCTTGTCGGCCATTCTGCGTTCCTTTATCATAAGTGTTCCTATTTGCTTGCACTGTTTTGAAGGAAAAGAAGATGTCCATCGACAAGAGTTTGAAACGCAAGAATTCCTTGCAACGAGCGCGGAACGTGTTGACGCGCGGCGAACGCATCTTGCAAATGCAAAAAGAAGAACGCTGGACCGACGGGCGCAGCCCGTATGGGCTTCCCAAGGTCAAGGTCGTCAAGTTGATCGTCAAGAAGGCCAAGAAGAAGGAAGAAAAGGTTGCGGAAGGCGCTGAGGGCGCGGAAGCGGCGGCGGCAGGTGCGGCGCCCGCGGCGGCCCCCGCAGCAGGCGCGCCGAAGAAGTAAACCGACTCGTTTCCCACCGATCAAAAAAAAACCGGACGCAGCGCGTCCGGTTTTTTTTTGTGCCTCGTCGACATTACTGTCTCGGGAATCCCGGGCTAGGCGGAATCGGAATTGGGGCCGTGCCATTCGGAAACTGTGGGCCGAGATCGCGGCTGCCTGCGAACCCGCTGCCAGGCTGCGGCGGCGCCGGCAAGCTGCCATTGGGGAACGCCGATGGCGACGCATTCGGAACAAAACCGGTCTGCGGAGTATTGTTAAAGTTCGGCTGCGTGACGAAGCCGTTCGGACCTTGCTGTTGCAAGCTCGGGCCCGGCCAATTCTGATTTTGCTGATTGATAGGTGATGCATTCGCTCCGCCTATCGGAAACGCATTCGGGTTGAGCCGATGGTCCGCGGCCTTCGGGAATTGCTGTGAATTCGAGTTCGGGAAGCCTGGTCCCTGAGGGACGCCGTTGCCCCAGGCATTACCATTGGGGGGCACCGGGTGGTTGGATCCGATTACCTTCTTGTCTTTTTCCGTGTTGTTGCATCCGACCAAGGCAGCGCTGACCAGCAACAGGATGCTTAGGCTGCGCCAGACATGAATCCCCATAGCCAATCTCCTCTCGTCCATGATTTTGTTGCCGGCGGCCGTACTACGCTGCGTGCGACCCCAGGCCGGTCGAGTCCTTTCGCCGACCAAGACATGGGCGGGACCATAGCGAGGCATCTCACGATGGTCAAGACCAATGGCCGGGAGGGCGCGGTCCCGAAAACAACCCGCCAACCCGGGCGAGGAATGAGAATGCCTCTTTCATAACATCGTCGTTATTTTTTTCTCACGATTCGCTCATTTTGTCCTTTACGCAGGACCGAAATCGGTTATGATTCACCATCAATAGCCCAAGATACCAATTTCGCGTCGATTGCCTGTTTGAGTTCGAATGGCCAAGTCTCTGGCCTGAGGGGGATCCGTGAGCCGAATTCTTGTCGCGGCCTTTCTGTGCACAGTCATTCTCGCCGGGTGCAATTCGGCGAGCACGGATCCTGTAACGCCCGTGTCTGACCAGAACCTGCGAGCCATCGGCGATGCCTACGGCGAATTCACTCGAACCAAATATCGTCCGCCGAAAAACCTGGAAGAGTTGAAACCCCTGTTGAAAAAACGCGGCGAACCGGACGCATTGCTCAAGTCCGAGAATGACGGTGAACCTTTCGTGATCTATTGGGGCGTTGATATTAGTCCGACCGGCAAAGAGCTTCCGGTGGTTGCCCATGAGAAGTCAGGGCGCGGCGGCAACCGGTTGGTCCTCAAGGGAACGACGATATTTACGATGAATGAGGAAGATTTTCAGAAAGCGCCGTTTCCAGCAAGTAAGAAGTAGACATTCGTTTTCTTTTCGTTTCATTGTTCCTTTTTTTGGAGGCATGTCCATGAACCATTCGGATCCGCGAAGGCGAGCAGCCTTCACACTGATTGAGTTGCTTGTCGTGATCGCAATAATCGCCATTCTGATCGGGCTTCTTTTGCCAGCTATTCAAAAAGTTCGTGAATCGATGCGCACAATGGAGTGCCGCAACAATCTGAAGCAAATCGGCCTGGCCTGGCACAATCATCACGACACGTTCAAGTATTTCCCATCGGGCGGCGGCGGGTGGTGGGTCGATCGCAGCACGCGAAATGCTAACGGCGCTCCGGCCGATTTTCGCAGCCAAGATTGGGGCTGGATGTACCAGATTCTGCCGTTCATTGAACAGCAGGCGGTGTACAATCAACCCGCCGCGAACGACAACGTCGTTGCTGCCACGCCTATCAAGGTGTACCTTTGCCCCGGCGTTCGCTCGGTCCAAACCGTCACCGGCTACGGCGGCTACTGCAACGTGCGCGCCATGAACGATTATGCCGCCAACGGCGGAAGCAATGGACGCTCCGGCTCCATGGACTCTGGCAACAACAGCTTCGACGGCCCCATTGTCCCCTCAACCTCGCTCAGCCGCAACATGCGCCGCATGAACGACATTGCCGATGGCCTCTCCAACTCGATCATGGTCGGCGAGAAATATATCAGTTCCAACGCTCAAGCCGGCCGTTTCGATTGCAATAACGACCAGGGTTACACGGATGGCTGGGACAACGATGCCATCGTTTTTGCTCAAGGGGACCGCAACTGGGGGCTCACCCGGCCTTCCGCGGTTCCGAAACCCTATGACCTGCGTCCGGGCAACTCGACCTGCGGCGGATGGTTCGGGTCCAGCCACCTCGTTTGCAACTTCGTGTGGTGCGACGGCGCCGTCCGCGGCGTGGCGTTCGACGTCAACGCCGCCAATTTCCTCAGCATGTGCAGCATCAACGATGGAAGGTCGTTCCCAATGCCCGATTAGCGACGCCAGATCGCAACATCTCGCGCACAGGCCGGGGGCAACCTCCGGCCTGTGTTGTTTTCAGATAACCAGTCGGAGACCCCAATGCCGACCAATCCGTTAACCGGCATTCGCGTTCTCGATGCGTCGCGCGTCCTGGCCGGCCCGTTCTGCGGGCAGATTCTCGGCGATCTCGGCGCCGAGGTCATCAAAGTCGAACGCCCCGGCGCCGGCGATGAAACGCGCGGCTGGGGGCCCCCGTTCGCCGGTGATCTCAGTGCCTATTACCTCTCATGCAATCGCAACAAAAAGGGGATCGCTCTCGATCTTGGGCAGCCCGAAGGGCTCCAAATCTTTTACGCACTAGCCAAAAAGAGCGATATCCTCTTGGAGAACTTTCGGGCATCCAGCGCCGACAAGCTCGGCGTCAGTCCCGCGAAGTTGCATGGCCAGAATCCGAGTCTCATCGTCTGTTCGATCTCCGGATTCGGCAGAGACGGGCCGTGGAACGACCTGCCGGGATACGACTTTGCGATCCAGGCGTTGAGCGGGTTGATGGCCATCACGGGGCCGGTCGACGGGCCCCCCAGCAAGGTCGGCGTCGCCGTCACCGATGTGCTGACCGGTCTGTATGCGGCCGTCGCCGTTCTTGCGTGTTTGCGTGCCCGCGAGCAGTCTGGGCATGGCTATGCAATCGACCTTGCTCTGCTCGACTGCGCCATCGCCTCCCAGGTCAATGTCGTGCAGGCATACTTGACCAGTGGCGTCATGCCCGCGCGGCAAGGCAACGCTCATCTTCAAATCGTTCCGTACCAGGCATTCCAAACGGCCGACGAATGGCTGATCCTTGCGGTGGGCAACGATGGACAATGGCAACGCTTCTGCCGCGCCGCCGAGCGCCACGATCTCGCCGCCGATCCGCGCTTCGCGACCAACACCCAGCGCGTGGAACAGCGCGGCATCCTGGTCCCTGTTGTAGAAGCCTTGATGCGCTCGCGAACCTGTGCCGACTGGCAAGAGCGGCTGCGTCAAGCCGAAGTGCCTTTCGCGCCGGTGCTCGCGTATCCGGAGCTTTTCGCCCTGGATCAAGTCGCGGCGCGCGGCATGAAACTCACGGTACACGACACGCACGGCAAGCTAGTCGACCTGGCGGGGTTGCCGATCCATATCGACGGTCAACCCTCAACCGCGTCGACGATGCCGCCTCGGCTTGGGGAACATACGGACGAAGTGTTGCGGGACGTGCTGGGTCTGGACAATGAGCAACTAAAGCAGCTGCGAAAGCGGAATGTGATTTGATCGTGCAGACGTTATTCGTTTAGCGCTCGCATCGCGCCCCGCGAACGCTAAACGAATCTAACGTACTGCGTGTCACTTGATCGGCACTTCGTAGACGATCGCTCCCAACAGGGCGCCTTCCTTCTTGCCGTGGCATGCAGCGCATTGCTTCAGCACGACCGGAACGATCGTACCGACGCGCAGCACGTACTTGCCATCGACCTGGCCGACTTCCTCATAATAGGCTTTCCCGTCCTTCATCTGCTCGACCACTTTCTTTTCGAAGTCGGTCTTGGCGACGTTGGCCTTGTTCTTCGGTTTGCCCGTGGCGTCGATCAGGCGCGCGGTGTGATAGCCCTTCTTGTGCATCGCCTCGAAAACGTCTTTGGCGACGGAGGCGGCCGGCGTGCTGGCTTGGCCTTCGATGTAGTTATTCGTGATGCTGACCACGGCCGTCTTGTACAAGTCATCCAGCATCTTGACCTGCTCGCGCGTGCGCTCCAGGGCGGCCTTGTCCGGCCCCTTCTTGTCACGCGCCGGCGCGATCCCGTTTGCCACGAAAACGGCGACCGCGGCGACCATCATCCCCACCGGAATCCATCGCGAAAATCGGCTCATCGCAATCTCCTTGCAAAAAAGAAACGGCCAATATGGATATTTATATCCAATTTAGCCGCCTGACAAGGGCCGCCGTAACAATTCGTGCAGAGTTCCGCGACATGGGACGTTCGTGTTCGCTGTCATCTAACAAAAAAGCGTCCACGCCGTTACGCGCGAACGCTTTTTGTGAGTGAGCCCGGCGCCAGACGCCGAGCCTTGGGCCGTTACTCCTCGCGACCGCGCTGCGGCAGTGGTGGCATGGGACCCAGATGTCTGTAAAATTACGTCACGCCCGTTTCCTCTTTCGTGAGCGACGCATGGACGACGCCAATCATAAGCATGCCAAGGTCTGGCATTTGGTGCCGCACGACGCCTCGGCTATCGACCGTATGAGCCGATCGCTCAAGTTGTCGCCGATTGTGGCCCAACTCTTGCTCAATCGTCAGCAAGCCGAGTTGCCGCAGGCCGAGCGTTTTCTTGCGTCGCCGTTGACTGGATTGCTGGAGCCGGAGCTTCTGCCCGGCGTGCCGACCGCGGTCGAACGCATCCTGGCCGCGATTGCCCAGAATAAGAAAATTTGCATCTATGGCGACTACGATGTCGACGGCGTCACCGCGACGGCGATTCTGCTGCGCTGTCTGCATCTGCTTCAAGCCAGGGTCGACTTTCATGTGCCGCACCGCCTCGAAGACGGCTACGGCCTGAACAAAGAAACGTTGCAAAAGCTCGCGACCGAGCAGGGAGTCAACCTGATCGTCACGGTCGATTGCGGCATCGCCAGCGTCGACGAGGCGGCGGAGGCGGACCGGCTCGGCATGGAACTGATCATCACCGATCACCATGAGCCGAAGGAGACGTTGCCCGCCGCGTCCGCGCTGGTGCATCCGCGGCTGCCGGGGACAGCGTATCCGTTCGGCGGATTGTCGGGCGCCGGGGTGGCGTTCAAGTTGGCCTGGGCGCTGTGCAAGAAGCACAGCGGTAGCGCCAAGGTCACGCCGGTCCTGCGTGAGTTCTTGCTCGACGCCATCATGCTGGCCGCGCTCGGCACGGTGGCGGACGTCGTGCCTTTGTTCGAGGAAAATCGCATCTTCGTTCGGCATGGTCTGGCTCGGTTGCGGGCGAAACCGATCCTGGGGCTGCAACTTTTGCTGCGTTGCGCCAAGCTCGAAAAGAAAGAGAACGTGGGGGCGGTCGACATCGGCTACGCGCTGGCGCCGCGCATCAACGCCGCCGGCCGGCTCGGCACGGCCCGCTTGGCGGTCGAGTTGTTGACGACGAGCTCGGAAGAACGGGCCATGGTGCTCGCCGACTATTTAGAACGGCAGAACAAAGAACGTCAGACGATGGAACGCCGCATCTTGCACGAAGCGCGTGAGCAGGCGGCGCGTCATCTGCACGCACCGGCGCTCGTGCTCGCCAGTGCCGATTGGCATCCGGGGCTGCTGGGTATCGTCGCGAGCCGTCTGGTCGATCAATATGCGCGTCCGGTACTGATGATCGCGGTGCGTGATGGGCAGCCGCACGCACAGGGATCAGGCCGCTCGGTTCCAGGCTTCATGCTGCACGAGGCTTTGCAGGCGTGTACCAGCGATCTGGTCGGTCATGGCGGCCATGCGACCGCGGCGGGCTTTCGCATCCTGCCCGAATCGATTGACATTTTTCGCGAGAATTTCTGTGCCTTCGTGGCGCGGCAGCGAGGCGCCGAGCCGCAGCCGCTTCGGCTCACGCTCGATGCCGAGGTTCCGCTGTCGGCGTTGACCACGGGGATGATGCAGGGGATCGAGCAGTTGGAGCCCTACGGCGCCGGCAACCCGCCTCCCTTGTTGCTGGCGGATCGGCTTCAGGTCGTCGGAGCGCCGAAGAAGGTCGGCGAGGGCGAACGGCATCTGGCGTTTCGCGTCAAGCAGAACGGCAAGGAGGTCCGCGCCATCGCCTTCGCCATGGGCGAGCGCTGCGACGAGTTGATGTCACAGGGCGGCGTGTGCTGTCTCGCGTTCACGCCACGCTGGAACGAATGGAACGGCTACAAGTCGGTCGAGATCGAGGTGAAGGATTTTCAAGCGGGCCCGCAAGCGAAGCTGGGGTAGCGTGGCACTCCGATCCCCGGGGTCGGATTACCTCACCCCGGGACTTCTGGGTCTACTTGCTTCACTATCGGTTTTGCCTAAATTCGCCTCTGGAACTTTGCCCACCACATTCACGGAGAAACCAACCATGCCAGCTGGACGAGGGCGGATTTTTGACGATATCACCCAGACCATCGGCAACACGCCGCTCATCAAGTTGCGCCGCGTCGTCGGCAACGCCAAGGCGACCGTTGTGGCCAAGATGGAGAACTTCAACCCGCTCTGGTCCGTCAAGGATCGCATCGGCGTCGCCATGATCGACGCCGGCGAGAAATCGGGCAAGATCACCAAAGACACCGTCATCATCGAACCGACGAGCGGAAACACCGGCATCGGCCTGGCGTTCACCTGCGCCGCCCGTGACTACAAGCTCATCGTCACCATGCCCGAATCGATGTCCCTCGAACGCCGACGGCTCCTCAAGGCGTTCGGCGCAGAGATCGTGCTCACACCACGCGAACGCGGCATGACCGGGGCCATCGAAAAAGCCAATGAACTCCTCAAGCAATACCCGAAGTCGTTCATGCCGCAACAGTTCGAGAACCCGGCCAATCCGGAAATCCATCGCAAGACGACGGCGGAGGAAATTTGGAACGACACCGAAGGCAAGGTCGATATTCTCGTCTCCGGAGTCGGCACCGGCGGGACGATCACGGGCGTCAGCGAGGTCATCAAGCAGCGCAAGCCGAGTTTCAAGGCGATCGCGGTCGAGCCGGTGAACAGCCCGGTGATCACGCAGAAGCTCGCGGGGCAGACGATGACGCCGTCGCCGCACCGCATTCAAGGCATCGGCGCCGGCTTCATCCCCGGCGTGTTGAACACCAAGATCATCGATGAAGTCATCCAGGTCAAGGATGACGACGCGTTCGAGATGGCGCGACGCTTGGCCAAGGAAGAGGGGATGCTGTGCGGCATCAGCTGCGGCGCCGCGGCGTGGGCGGCCATCCAGGTCGCCAATCGCCCCGATAGCGCCGGCAAGCTGATCGTCGTCGTGCTCCCCGACTTGGGCGAACGGTATCTGTCGACGCCGTTGTTTCCCGAGTGATTGGATCGTAGGGACAAGCTGCCAGCTTGTTCCCCTTCGTATGCAGCAACCGTATGCTCATGGGACAAGCTGGCAGCTTGTCCCTACACATTTCGGTTTCCCCAATGGCAGTCAACTGCGATATCCTCATCGTCGGCGGCGGCGTCATGGGCACCAGCATCGCCTGGCATCTTGCCAAGCGCAAAGCAGGCCGCGTCGTCCTGTTGGAAAAGTCATACCTCGGCGCCGGATCATCGGGAAAATCCGGCGCGATCATCCGCCAGCATTACTCCAACAAGCTCACCGCGACCATGGCCCAGAAAAGCCTGCGCGTCTTCGAGCAGTTCGACACCATCGTCGGCGGTCCTCCCGTCTTCTCCCGCACCGGCATGGTCCTCATCGTCAACGACAAGGACAAGCCGGGGCTCGACGCCAACATCAAGATGCAGCAAGATCTCGGCATCGACGTCCGCGCCATCCCGGCTCAGGCGCTTGCCGACATCGATCCCAACGCGCGATTGAAGGAGGACGAGCTTGCAGTCTTCGAAGCCGAAGCGGGATACGTCGAAGCCGTGCAGGTCGTCGCGTCCTTGGCGGAGTCGGCACGGCGCGAGGGGGCGGACATTCGGCTCGGCGTGACCGTCGAGAGCGTCGTCATCGAGAAGGACAAGATCGTCGGCGTCGACACGAATGAAGGCCGCTACAACTGCGGTAGTCTTGTGTTGGCAACCGGGCCGTGGGCAGCGCAGCTCGGCAAGGACATGGGCGTCAAGTTGCCGGTGCAAGCTTGTCGAACGCAGGTCGCTCTTTATCGTCGTCCAGCGGACTTCGGGCGGCGCTCGGCGGTCTATTGCGATTTCGTGCAGGGCATCTACTTCAAGCCGACGCACGGCGAGATGATCCACGCGGGGAGCTTGCAAGGCGAGGAGATCAGCCATCCAGTCGATCCCGATCAGTACAACGAAGCCGCCGACGGTGATTGGCTGCCAGTCGTGCGGCAGCGCTTAAGCCGACGCTATCCCGCCATGCATCGCGGCTATGGCCGAGGCGGGTTCGGCGCGCTTTACGCCATCACGCCGGACTGGCATCCGATCCTGGACAAGATTCCAGGAATCGAAGGCGCCTACTGCGCCGTTGGGTTCTCCGGCCACGGCTTCAAGATGTCCCCCATCGTCGGCCAACTCATGGCGGAACTCATCGTCGATGGCAAAGCCAACACGCTCGACATCGCCCCGCTGCGTTACACGCGCTTCGATGAGAATGACCCCGTCAAGACGCCGTATTCCTATGGCGTGATGGGGTAGTCGGAGGCCGCTGACGTCCCCCAGAACCGATACATTGCCTGGCGCGACTCGGTTTGCAATGTCGTTTCACTTGTATTCGCGATGCAAACGGATTACGATTTAAGGCAACCCCCTGTCCTTCACCAAGGGCCAAGCCATGAGCACCACGCGACGAACGTTTCTCACCTCCACGGCAGCATTGGCGGCGTCATCGGCCATCGCGGGCAATGCCCATGCGAGCGGCGGCGATGAACTAAAGGTCGGGCTTATCGGCTGCGGTGGACGCGGCCGGGGGGCGGCCTCGCAGGCGTTGCGAGCCGACCGGAACGTCAAGCTCTTCGCCATGGCCGACGCGTTTCCCGACAAGATCGAGGAAGCGATGAACTTCCTCAGCCTCGATCGCGAGATCGTCGGCAAGATCGATGTCCCACAAGCACGGCGATTCACCGGGTTCAACGCCTATCAGCAAGTCATTGCCTCGTGCGACGTCGTTCTCTTGTGCACGCCGCCACACTTTCGGCCCATGCATCTGGATGCGGCGGTACGTGCGAACAAGCACGTCTTCGCGGAGAAGCCGGCGGCTGTCGATGCCCCAGGTGTTCGTGCTGTCCTGGCGACGTGCGTCGAAGCCCGGCGTCGCAATCTATCAGTCGTCTCTGGCTTATGCTTGCGGCACGACAATGGCTTCAAGGACACGGTCGCTCGCATTCACGACGGCGCGGTCGGTCAGGTCGTCGCCATGCAGGCCAACGATCTGCGCGGCCCGATCTGGCGGCGCGAACGAACACCCGACATGTCCGAGATGACCTGGCAGATGCGCAACTGGTACTACTACACCTGGCTCTCGGGCGACTTTAACGTCGAACAGCACGTCCACTACCTCGACGTGTGTGCCTGGATCATGCGCGATACCTATCCGATTCGCTGCGTCGGCACAGGAGGCCGGCAGGTCCGCACGAGTGAAGAGTTCGGCCATATCTTCGACCACTTCAGCGTCGTTTATGAATATCCCAATGGCGTCAAGCTGTTCAGCCAGTGCCGACAGCAGACCGGCTGTGCCGGCGACATGAGCGGCCATGTGCTTGGCCAACACGGCAGCGCATTATTGACCGAACGGCGGCGCGGCTTGATCCTGCGCACCGGCAGCCGTGACCATGTCTACGACGGACCGACGAACAGCATGTATCAGACTGAGCACGACGTGTTGTTCGCCAGCATCCGCAACGGCCGGCCGATCAACGACGGCGAGTATATGGCGAAAAGTACGCTTATGGCGATCCAGGCCCGCATGGCGGCGTACACCGGTCAGGTCATCACGTGGGAGCAAGCGATGAATTCGCGCGAAACGCTCGAACCGGCCGCCTACACCTGGGACGCCGCCCCGCCTGCGGCGAACGTGGCGCGGCCCGGTGTCACGCGGTTTCAATAACCGCTGGCGGCTTTGCGCTCGCCCGGCGCCATGCGAGCGCGAAGCGGCAAGCGGCCCTATAATGTCCGCATGGCGAAGAAGATCTATCCTGGCGCCGCGTTCGAGCCTTGCGACAACGAGGCGCTGCCATTTCATTTCGATCTCTTCGCGCAAATATCATTGCTCGCGCCGCTTCCCGTCAAAGCAAAAGAGAATTTAGAGAAATGCCCCGGCGCCATGCGACTGCGCCATTTCAAGCGAGGTGATCTCATCTGCCGGCAAGGTGAAGAAGACTGCACCGCGTTTTTCATTCTCAAAACGGAAGACCTCGAAACGCTTCGGCAATACCCTGCCAAGCGAGCTGTCTTGGCAGCGGACGAACAGACTGCAGCCCAGAAGAAACTCCGCGATCTGGAGGCCGTCGAAGCCAAGGCCATCGCCGACGGAAAGCCGAAGGACGCGGAGAGAGCCCAAAAGCAGATGGCCGATCTGCGCGAGAAGATGGTGGCGTTGGAGGAAGAGATCGCTGCGCTTCCTCGTTTGGGCGAGCGAGTCCGCGCCCTGAACGTGGCCCCAGAGCAGATGGCGCTGGTCGATTCCAACGACCCTGATGATGCGCTCGCAAAGATCCTGGCTGCATTGCGTGACGGCGACATCGCAAACAAGGGTCTCGAGCAACTCGAGCAGCAGGCCACAACCGCAGGCGATCAAGCGAAGGCGAGCGAGTTCCGCCGGCTGCGATTGGCGGACGTGCGCGGCAAGCGAGCCAGCGCGGAGGGCATGGCCGACGTTGACGTCGCCAAAAAGTTGCGCGATTCCGCCCTCGCATCCGATCTGCGTGCTGCCGCCACAGTCTACCTTGGAGAGCCGCCACGGACGTCCGTGCCGCGTGGCGGGTGGCTCAATTGGTTGCCCCAGTTCTTTGCTCAAGAACGCGACGAATCGTTCAATGCTCCAGCGAGTCTCCCATTCGACGGCCCGACCGAAGTAAGCTCCCGCACACGCCAGGCGACGCTCTACGAAGGAGAACTGTTCGGCGAGATGGCGTGCCTGAATCGTTCGCCGCGCTCGGCCACGGTGGCCGCCGCGCGTGATTGCTATGTTCTCGAAATGTTGAGTAACATCCTTACGGAGATCGACAAGGATCCTGGCTATCAGCGCGAACGCACTCGCGTCTATGAGGAACGCGTGCTCGATTTGCAACTACGCAGTCTGTCGATCTTCGCCGACCTTACTGACGGGCAATTCGCTCGCGCTTCCTTGGAAATCCGCGGCCGGCTTAAGTTGCGCACGTCGAAGTCCGGCGAGGTCATTTGCGACGAGCACGAGAAAAGCGACAACGTCTACCTCGTCCGAGGCGGGCTGGTCCAGGTCAAGAAGAATGTGTCGTCGCTCCTAAGCGTTGCCGACGTCATCGACTGGAGCGCTTTCATCGCGAGCCTGCGCGGGGATGGACCCACGGCCGCACTGCGAACGCTGCTGCCCGCGCCGGCCCGTACTATCCTGGAGGCGAGCGCCGAGCCTTCGGCAAGTGATCGCGTGGAGTTGATCAACGGCATTAACGAATTGATAAAGAACCCCGCAATCTCCGCGATGGCGGACTTCAAGGATCTCATCGCACGAGCATTGCTTCACGAGCGTGTGCGTGGATACACTTCGTATCATCCGCCGCGGCAGTTCGATCCTAAGGAGCTGGACGAGGTCGTTCGTTCCGCGTCGGTGCGCGAGGAGAAAAAGCAAGCAACCGCCAAGGCCGAGAAGTGGTCCGACTCGGACGTGCGGCGCTTCAATCGCCTGCTTCTGGAGGAAGTCGCCCCCAAGGGCCTGCGGCGTCTAACTCGCGCAGCCGGGCCGGATGCAACGCTGACGTACCTTTCGCGCGGCGAATTCATTGGCGAGATCGGCGTGTGCAAAGGACAACCGCGCAGTTCGACGTGCATCGCCTTCGGCCAGCCGCGCAGTCCGAAGGATGAAGATCTCGGAGAGGTCGAATTGGTCCAGATACCAGGCGACGTTTTCCTGCACCTGATGGACCTCTTTCCCGCCATCAAGGATCGCGTGGAGGCTGAGATCGCCCGAAGGCAGAAGCGCGATGTAGAACGGGCTCATGCGGAACGCATGGCCGTCGACGCCACGCCGTCGGCGCGCGAGGCCGAAAAGCTCGGCCTCGTCCAGGGACAGAAGCTGATGCTCATCGACATGGAGCGTTGCACGATGTGCATGGAGTGCGTCAAAGGTTGCGTCGATTCGCACACGGATGGCCGAAGCCGGCTTTTCTTGGTGGGCCATCGCTTTGAAAAATACATGGTGCCGATCACCTGCCGATCGTGCCTCGATCCGGTGTGCATGATCGGCTGCCCGGTGCGCTCGATTCAAAGGGGCGATAATCACGAGATGGTGATCAAGGACTGGTGCGTCGGTTGTCGCGTCTGCGCGAAGAACTGCCCATATGACGCGATCAAGATGCACGATTTGCCTGCCGCCGCGGCGGGAGAAACGGCGCCATTTCGGATTCGGGAGGAAGTGGCTGCGGTGTGTGATCTGTGCAGTTCATTGCCGGACCAAATGCCACGTTGCGTGTATTCCTGTCCGCATGATGCGGCGATGCGCGTGAACGCCCGGTTGGAGTTGCCGGTGGTGTGACCGGCGCTAGCGGCTTCGCGCTCGCCGGGCGCCGAGTAACCGCGACGTCCAAAGAGGTATCGTAGGGTGCGTGCAACGCACCCTACTGCAGGCTTGCGCGCCGTGAGCTAGCGTTCGCGAAAGTCGCAAGCGGAGTCGGAGACGATTTTGTGAAGATCACGCTCCTGCCGTCAAATACCGGTCCGAATGCGATTGCATCGCGCCAGTACGCCACGTCGTTTTTGATCAACAATCATGTGGCGATCGATGCCGGTTCGCTTGGCTATTGGCGTAGCCCCGCGGAGCAGGCGGCGGTTCGGCACTTGTTCATCTCGCACACACACATGGACCACGTAGCGTCGTTGCCGATCTTTTTGGAGAACGTCATCGGTCTTGCGGATTCGCCGGTGGTGGCTTACGCTAGCGCTGCCGTGCAGGAGTGCCTCCGCGGCGATATGTTCGCGGGCCGCCTTTGGGCGAATTTTCTCGAACTAACGCATGACGGAAAACCGTTCGTTATCCTGCGAACGCTGGAAAGCGGGCAGAGCGTCGAGGTGGAAGGATTGCGCATCACCGCCGTTGCTGTCAACCACACCGTGCCGACGGTTGGGTACATAATCGAGGAACCCGGCGCCACGGTCGTGATTCCCTCGGACACAGGGCCGACCGAAGAGATATGGCAACGGGCTGGCAGACTCCAAAACCTGAAGGCCGTTTTCCTGGAGGCGACGTTCCCGAATGCGCTGGCGCCGCTTGCCGATATTACACGGCATCTGACGCCGAGCACGTTCGTGAGCCAGATGCAAAAGCTACCGCCGTCGGTGCGGTTCCTGGCCGTGCACCTCAAAGCGAATTGCGCCGAAGAGGTGGCCGCTGAGCTATTGGGCTATGGCCTGCCAAACCTTGAAATCGCCACATTCGGCACAGCTTACGAGTTTTGATGACGTGCCCGCAGCATCGAAGTGCGTCGCCGGCGTTTTTGCTTGACAGGTCGCCCGCCTACGGTGAAGATTCGAAGTGTGACTTCAGAGCCTGAAGCGTAAGCGAAGATGAATGTTCACATCGTGCAACCATCGGCATGGATTATCGCAGCGGCTGGCATGGTCTGGCTGACCCTGTCGTGGCCGGCGTCGTCCACTCCGATTCTACTGCGAACAGCCGAGGCGAAACAGCCGACGCCGGCATTCGTCGGGGCCGGTTCGTGCGCCGCCTCGGCGTGTCACAATGCCAACTTCGCCCACGGCGATCGGAGCAGCGAGTATACCCATTGGATCACGCGCGATCGCCATGCCAAAGCGTTTGAGATTCTTTTCGACGAACGATCGCGCGCCATCCAAAAAAATCTCGGCCAGTCGACGCCGGCCACCAACGACGCTCGCTGCCTGAAGTGTCATGTTACGCCCGAGTGGGAACCGGCCATCGAGGTGAAAACGCCGCACCTGCGGAGCGACGGCGTCAGTTGTGAGAGCTGTCACGGGCCCGCCGGCGGTTGGCTGCAGCATCACCATCTCGCAAGCTGGCGGACTCTTTCGGCGGCTGAAAAAAGACGCCGCGGCATGCGCGACACAGAAACGATCTCCGGACGTGCTCAATTGTGTGCGACATGTCATGTGGGATCGCCGGGTCTGGAGGTCGATCACGACCTGATCGCGGCCGGGCATCCGCGGCTGGCCTTTGAGTTCACGGCCTACCATGCGTCGATGCCCAGGCATTGGCCTGACGTGAAGGATCGTGATGCAGGGGCGCACCGGCGAGGGCGGGCGGACTTTGAGGCCAGGGCATGGGTCATCGGTCAACTCGCCTCGGCGCACGCGGCGCTTCAGTTGCTCGCCGATCGCGCCGGCGACAGGAAAAATTCGTGGCCTGATTTCGCTCGCCAGGACTGCGCCGCGTGCCATCATACGTTGCGTGTTCCGAGCGTCTGGCAGCCGCGACCCGGAAAGATCGGCGATGCCCGCTGGAGTGAATGGGAGTTGGCCCTCGTGCCGCGTGCCTTGCAAGCGTGCGGGGTAGAAATGACCGTGCTCAATGAATTCCAGGCGGCGAGGGCTTCGGGTTGGCGTGATCGAGGCAAAGCGGCGGCGGCGGCGCGAATCGCGGCAGACTCCTTGAAACGCCTCCTCGACGCCGACAGTCCGATCCGCGACAATCTCGGTGTGGACTTCGTGCGCGGTATCCTCATCAACGAGACGGTCTCCACCGAATCGAATCGCGATCGCGCAATCCAGGCCGCGCTCGCGTTACGAGCGCTGGAGCGATCGCATGCGGACCGAAAGCTGCCGTTGCCAGGCACGTTTCGGCAGGCGATAACAGACTTCACGCGGTCGGTGTCGTGGTCGCCCGAACTCGATCCGCCGACCATCCGCCGCCGCTTTCCGTAGTCCCGTCTGCAAAGGACCAAGCTCATGAATGGCATTTCGATGCGTTCGACGATCGTAATCTTGTTGACGAGCGCCGCCGCCGCCGTGGTCGGCCTTGGCGGCTCGTCGCCTCTGCCGAGCGTTCACGCCGCCCAGGACAAGAACGCGCCGAAGCCGACCAAGATGTACTACGGCACGCTCGCCTGCAGCAACGCGGGCTGTCACGACAATCCGGCCAATCCCAATCAAAAAGACATCATCCTCTGCAACTACGACGAAGTTCGCATCTGGTCGACGCAGGACAAGCATCGCATCGCCAACAAGGTTCTCACCAGCGAGCGCGGCAAGCAGATGGCCAAGCTGCTCGACATCAAGGGGGACATCACCAAGGAGCCGGCGTGCGTGAGCTGCCACGGCGTCCTTGTCGAAAACGAGAAGCTGATTCACAAGCCGAGCTTTAGCCTTGACGAAGGCGTCAGTTGCGGCGCCTGTCACGGCATGAACAAGGAGTGGGTCGCCAAGCATTCCGACTTCCTCGAACGCGAGACCTGGCGAGCGATGAGTCGCAAGGTGAAAGAAGAGCATTACGGCATGAACGACCTGTGGGATCCCGAGAAGCGAGCGGGGTTGTGTGTGTCGTGCCACGTCGGCAATGCGGCGGAAGGCAAGGTCGTGACGCACACGATGTACGCCGCCGGCCATCCGCCGCTGCCGGGCGTCGAGATCGCGTCGTTCAGCGATGCGATGCCTCGTCACTGGAAGTATCTGTCGGAAAAATCGCCGAAAGTGCAGAAGATTTTGGAGTACGATCCGACCATGGCGGAGCTGGAGCGAACCCAGCTTGTCGTGGTCTCCGCGCTGGTGTCGTTGCGGGAATCGATGAATCTATTGGCAGCCCAGGCTGACGTCGGCGCTATGCCAGAGAAAGGCGAAGGTTGGCCGGAGTTCGCGCAGTTCGATTGCTACGCCTGCCACCACGATCTGAAAGCCAAGAGTTGGCGGCAGGCGCGTGGCTACGCAGGCAAGCCGGGCCGGCCCGACATGCGTCCCTGGCCGACGGTGCTCGCGCCGTTGGCGATCCTGCATGCCGCAAAGGGGGCGCCGGACGCCGAGAAGAAGCTCGCCAAGGAATTTCGCGACAAAGCCAAGGACCTGAGCGAAGCGTTCACCGCACAACCGTTCGGCGAGCCCAAGGCGGTCGCCAAGGCTGCTCGATCGGCCTCGCAGTGGGCCGATGGTCTGCTCAAGGAGCTTCGCAGCGTGCGTTTCGATCGACCAGCCGCGCAGCGTCTCCTCGGCGGCATGGGCAAGGAGTCGAAGGCTCGCCTCCTTGACTTCGATTCCGCACGACAATTCGGCTGGGCCTTCCGCTCGATCCAGGCCGAGCTCGATCCGCAATCGCTGAAGGAATCGGAGACCGCCAAGCTGCTCAAAGACTTCGAAGATCAACTCAAGCTCGATCTTCCCAAAGGCCAGGTCGAGATCGGCAACGACTATCTGAAAGAAGCTCTCGATCGGCTCAACAACTTTGAGCCGGAACTCTTCCATCAGCGCTTTGATCAGTTGCTCAGGAAGGCTGAGCGCAAGGCAAAGTAGACGTGATCGGTTACCGCCGTAGCATGAATTCTTTGCTGTTGACCAAGCCCCATAGCAAGTCTTCGACCGCGGCGCGGCGATGTCGCGCGGCGTCGAGGCGTGCGGTCAGGGCCGAGCGCTCGCGGTCGCTGGGAGATCGGCTCAACGTCGCGAGGAACAACTCGTCGACGATCTCCGGGTTGTTCTTGCCGGCCTTGAGCAGCTTGCCGATGCGATTATCCGGCGTCTTCAATCCGCTGTCGAGTAGGTTTCCCGCGATGAGCTGCAAGGCTTGGGCGAGCGTCGTGTTGTCGGAGCGTTCGCAACTGCACGCCAAGAGACGCTCCGGTTTGCCGAACTGGCGGAGGAATTTCGTGCCAGGCTCGCTCGATCCCTTGCGTTGCAGCCCCGGCAGGCTCGGCAACTGAGCGGCGCGCGTTCCTTCCGGGTAGCCATCGAATCTCGCCGGCACGCCGACCGCGTGGCTGATCGCGTCGAGCAGCGTCTCGGCCGGCAAGCCGCGCACGATCGTGTGCGAGAAGTTCGTTTCGTCGTCCCGATTGGTTGTACTTGGATTTGCCGACAGTTGATAGGTTCGCGACAGCATGATCGTTTTGATCAGGAGCTTCTGATCGAACTTGTGCTCGGCAAAGTCTTTCGCCAGCGTGTCCAGGAGCGAAGCGTTCACAGGCGGATTCGATTGGCGGAAATCGTCTTCCGGATCGACGATGCCTCGGCCCATCAAGTGAAACCAGATGCGATTGGCTTGCGTGCGGGCAAAATACGGATTCCCCGCGTCGCCCACCCAGTCGGCCAGCTTGAGCAAGCGATCGTCCTTGGCGCTCGCCTTGAGGACGTCGCCGCCCAGATACTTTGGCGTCAGCACTTGGCCGCCGGAGGGATGCTTGACTTCGCCGCTGTCGTTCATGAAGACAATCTGATCGCCGACAAACTCATGCTTGTCGAGCTTGTCTTTGCGTGCGTTGTCCACGATCTTGTAATCGACGCGAGCGAAGAACGCCGCCAACTGGTGATACTCATTTTGCGTGATCTGGTTAAACGGATGGTTGTGGCATTTGGCGCACTGCATGCGAATGCCGAGGAAGACCTGGGCGAACGCCTCGGCCCGAACCTGCGGATCGCGCAGGGCACGGTAGTAGTTAGCGGCCGGCGATTTGTACGTGCTGCCCCGGCTCGCGACAAGCTCCCGCGCGAACTCGTTCAGCGGCTTGTTGTCGGCAATGCTTTTGCGAATCCAGCCATGAAACGCCTTGACACCGGTCTTGTCGAGCTGCTTTTCCTCCACCTTCAGGAGATCGGCCCATTTCAAGGCCCAGACGTCGGCGAACTCCGGGCGATTCATTAGCGTGTCGATCAACTTGGCCCGCCTGTCTTGCGCATGTTCCGCGCGGAACATGCGCACGTCTTCGGGCGTCGGCGGCAGGCCGATCAGGTCGAGATGGGCTCGGCGCAAGAACTCAACATCGCTGCATAGCTCCGATGGATTCATACGCAGTTTTTCGAGCCGGGCGAAAACGTGCGTGTCGATGTAATTGTGCGCGGCCGGCTTGGCCCAGACGAAATCTTTGCGCTCCGGCACGAACGCCAAGAGCGCTGTCGCCTGCTGATCAAGATAGCGCACGACGATGGTGGTCTCGCCCGGCTCGGTGCTTTTGACGTAGCCGAAACGCGACACGTCGATCTTGGGGTTGGTCGACTCGAAAACCGCCAGCGACGAGACGTCCTTGGTCCGACCATTGGAAAAGGTGGCGCGAACCTGCAGGTGGATCACGTTCGTTGGCTGGATGATGTACTTTTCATTCGGCGTCACGGTGAGGTTGCGCAACGCCGGCGTGCCGGGCAGGTCCAGAGGTGCGCCGGCGGCGAGCCAGGCGCGGAGGATGCGATGCTCGTTGCTGCCGACGCCGAAGCGCACGCCGCCTTCGTGGGCGACCTGTCCGGTCGCCTTGAGCAGGAGCAGGCTCGCATCGGGGTCGTGTGTGTTGGCGCGTCGGCCGAGCACGGCGCGCGTCAACGCTTCGCGGTCGAGGTCGGGGTCCTGCCCCCGCAACGACAACTTCAGGCCGCCGCGCCCGTTGAGGTTGCCGTGACAGATGCCCTGGTTGCATCCCGCCCGCGAAAGGACCGCCATCACGTCATTGCGGAAGCTGATAGTCTCCTGCGTGAACACAGGACGTCCGACGGCAAAAAGGACCGTAACAAGTACAAAGCGGAAGAATGACGATTTCATGGTTGGAATCGGCTGCTACGCCGCAAGCGGCGCTCAAAACGGAATCTCTTGATCGCGATGCTTCTGGCGAGATGTGCCGAAACCCATCGCGCCAGGGCGGTCGAATTCTTTGCTATTGGGCTGATGATCGTCGAGACCGCGCAGCAAGGTAACCGTCTCTTCGAGGTTGTTGCCCAGACACGCCACACTGATGACCAACTCTGCCAAGGCCGCGAACGAGAGGCCTTCGGTCAGGTCAACCCAGCGCGTCAGTTGGCCGGTGGTAACGAGGTCGGGCAATTTCTTGCGGAAATAGGCCTCGCGAATCGATGCGCTCGGTGTCTCGATTTTGATGATCCGATCGAAACGGCGGGGCCGCGACACAATGCGGCGATCGAGGCGCTCCGGATAGTTCGTCGTGGCGATGTTGATCACTTTGTTGATCTGGTGAGACCCGTCGAGCCATTGCAAAAGCTCGCTGTCGCCATGAATCTCGATGACGGCATCGATGTCTTCGAACAGGCATATCACCGGGCGGTCCGGCTCGATCTTGCGAAAGACTTCCATGGCGCGCGTCAAGAATCCGGGATGCTCGCAGAAGACCGCGACATGCCCGCCGCGCACGATGCGATGCACAACCTGATGAACGACGGAACTCTTGCCCGATCCCTGCGGCCCATAGAGCAAGTAGCCGCGCCGATGGAGATATCCGTGTTTCTGAAAGAGCGTGCCAAGGTCCCAGAAATTTTCGATTTCGTGCAGAATCTTTGCCGGAAGACTATCGGCAAAGTCGATCAGGTCATCGACCTGCAAATCGCGGGTGATCAACTGCACGTCGCCGTACTGATTGAGCGTGCAGCCATAAGCGCCGGCGGGAAGACGCGCCGCGGTGTGGCCGCAGATTTCAAAAACACCGGACTGCACGATCTTCCATTGCACCGGCCGATTGCCTACTTCGGCCGCGTAGTATCCCGGCGGCTCATAATAGCGCTGATCGCCGTTCGTGCTGCTGGCGGCGGGCGGCTGCGTTCCAAAGTCGTTCAGGTTCATGGATCGGTCCGACGTATTTGGGCAAGCGGTTGAACATAGTATTATACGGTTTTTTCCCGGTGCAGGGTGCCGGACATTCATTCGTTTAGCGTTCGCCCGGCGCTCTGCGAGCGCTAAGCGTAAACCAATGCATCGTCCCAGGGCCACAATGGGCGCGGGATGCGCTGAAACGGAATCCGCCAAAAGTCGCTCGGAGCGCAGCCGGGCGCGCGGGCGACGAGAATCTGTTTGGCCCGGTCGGCGTAAGCGGCACGGAAGCCGCACGGGCTCTTGGCGATTAACACGGAGGCGGCGAATGGATCGAGACCAGCCGTCTGAAAAAGCTGCGGCGCGAAATGCGGGCCGCTTCGCGATGTGACTACGATGTGGACGTTCTTTTGAGTCAGCACGGCCGATCGGCCCATGTCGATCGGCAGCTTCTCCGCCAGGTGGCCTGATAGGATAAATCTCGCATCGAAGATATTCGTAACCCGCACGGGCAATGTGATCGGCAGAAAATCACGCCGGTTGCGCGTGGCGCCAAGCGTGGCGGTCCACTCCGCTCCGATTCCGCGACGTTCCGCTTCGGCGACGGTTTCGGGCCCTACGAGCGTGACGATCGCGGGCCGAGGCCAATCGTACTTCACGAGTTCGCTCAGGAGAACAGTGCTGTCGCCGGTCGAACCGGAGGTGGTTGCGTCGGCGCTGTCGCTAATAACGGTGAGCGCCGACGGCTCAGCCTTGGCGTTTTTGTGCGCGACATGAACAGCGTCGGACGCGTCGACAAGATCGGGTAGATAATCGCGGCGATGCGTCCAGACCTCCGTTGCGAGGCTCGCACACGCTTGATCGCCCCATCCTCGCCACGATTCGCCGTCGACCACCACCAAAACGGAGCTGCCGAGATCGGGAATGTCAAGCCACGGCTGGACTGTCGCAAGCCCGGCACCAAGTACGTGACGATTTCGCTCCCAGCCCTCCAGCGTCTTGCGCACGCCGTAGCTGAAGCTGGTGGGATCCTGCGTGTTGGCACGCTCAGCCGGAACGACCATCGGCAACTTGCGGAAAGCCATGATCGGCTTGGCGTCCTCGAAGAGAATCCGCCGCAGCGCTCCGGCGCCGCGCCTTCCCGTGCCCATTACGTCGATATGCGGCGCCGTGTGATACAAGGTCAGCACGTCTGCGGAGTCAACCATCCGCTGTGTCACGTTGGCGTGCAGGTCGAGCGTGGCAACGATCGGGATCGTCGGCCCTACGTGTTCGCGAACGCGCTGTAAGAGATGTCCTTCGACATCGGGCTCGCACTCGGCCACCAGCGACCCGTGCAGCGCCAAGAGCACCGCGTCGATTCGGCCTGCCTTCGCCAGCGCGTCCATCATGCGGTCGATCAGAATCGCGAACGTCGCCGCATCGACCGGACCGCTCGGCCAGGCGGCGAAACGCATCAAGCCGACGATCTCCGTCGGCGTTGGCCAGGCGTGCAAGGATTGGATGAATCCGCCCAGTTCGTTGGTTTCGGCGAAGCGGGTGATCAGTTCGCCGCCCTGATAGATCCCGAACGCTTCGAAATCGCGCAGCGTGGTCGGCAGCGGGTTGAGCGTGTTCGATTCCTGCCACAGTTGTCCAATGGCGATCCGCATGGTGCAGTCCTTGTTCGTTTACGTTTAGCGCTCGCCCGGCGCCACGCGTTCGCAAAACGAAGATGCCAACGCAGTGTCCAAACGGTGAAGCACCTCCTGCACATCCGCTGTCGTCATGGCCGCGCAGAAGCCGTGGTGACACGCCGCGCCGCCGTAGTCGTGGAAGTAGACACCATGCTCGATCGCTGCCTTGATGAACGCCAACATGGATGCGCGTTGGTGCTGCACGGCGTCGCGATAGTTGTGCGCTGCGCCTTTCAAGCCGAAGTAGATGCCGAAGCGAGCACCGAGCCCTTGCACGTGAGCCGAGAGCGCGTGTTTGCCGAACAGATGCGTCAGGCCGTCGAAGAGCATGTGAGCGATGGCGTGAACATGAATGTAAAAATCCGGCTCGCGATAGGCGCGGATTGCCGCCAGCGCCGCCGCGACCACAACCGGATGACCGTTGTACGTGCCCGAATGCTGGCAATCGCCGATGGGCATGAGGCGATCCATGATGTCCTTGCGTCCGCCGAAGACACTCAGAGGATACCCGCCGCCGACCGCCTTGCCCAGGGTGCAGAGATCGGGCGTGACGCCCAGGTGTTCCTGTGCGCCACCGATGCCCATGCGAAAGGCGCTGAGCACTTCGTCGAAAATCAACAGGACATTGTGCCGCCAAGTCAATTCGCGCAACGCCGTCAAGAATTCGCGTGTCGGCAGAATGCAGCCGGCGTTGTAGTAGATCGGTTCACCGATGACCGCTGCCAGTTGCTCGCCGTGATCGCGAAAGGCGCGTTCCAAGAGGTCGACCCGGTTGTACGGCACGATGATCACCTGCTCCTGCAAGCCCGGCGCGATGCCGGTCGAGCCCGGAAATGGGTTCGGCGTCTCGTCCGGGCCGAGTTGATCCGCGGGAGTGCCGATGGCGAACATCACCTGATCGTGGTAGCCGTGAAAGTTGCCCTCGAACTTGATAAGTTTCGATCGGCCCGTGAAGGCGCGGGCGAGCCGGATGCAGTGCATAGTCGCTTCGGTGCCGGAGCCGGTGAAACGAACGCGCTCGAGGCACGGGATCACTTCGCACAGCAACGCCGCCAGCTCGGCATGCTGTTCGTTCTCATAGGAACATGCTGCTCCGCGGTCGAGGGCTCGTTCGACCGCCCGACGAATGCGCGGATCGCCGTGGCCCAAGAGCGTCGCGCCGTGGCTGCAGCAGAGGTCGATGTACTCTTTGCCATCGAGGTCCCACAGCCGGCAACCGTCGGCGCGATCGAAGTACATGGCGTGTCCGACGGCCTTGTTGAGCCGAGTTGACGACGCCACGCCGCCGGCCAGCGATTGACACGCCCGCTGATACTGTTCGACTACGCGACTCACAACTGTCTCCTCAGGGGCAAATCGTTACGAGCCCGGAGCGCAAGCGACGGGCTCGTTGTGTGCTCGATGGTCATTATCGGATTCCCCGTAGACATTGACGACTTTCCCATTGACAGATTGGACAGAATAGAGGATATGGCGCGGAAATCGCGGGATAGGAACCATGTTGACCGCCGTCATGCGAATGTTGGCTTTCGCCGTGCTGCCGCTCGCGCTTACCGGTTGCCGTATCACCGATTGGCGGCTTTGGCACTGCGACGAACGGGCCGATGGCGGCTATGACGTTGTTCAGATACGTGATATTCCGTATCACGGCGGGAACGACCATGACCGCCTGCGCCATCGACTCGACCTGTTCGCGCCGAAAGGCCAGAAGGACTGCCCGGTCGTCATGCTCGTGCACGGTGGCGCCTGGATTGTCGGCGACAATCGCTGCTGTGGACTCTACACGAGCGTCGGCGAATTTCTGGCCAGCCAGGGCTTCATCGTCGTGATGCCCAACTATCGCCTTTCCCCCACCGTCAAGCATCCCGAGCATGTGCGCGATGTCGCCCGCGCATTCGCCTGGAGCAAGAAAAATATCGGGGAGTTCGGTGGTCGCAGCGATTCCATCTCGCTTGTCGGGCACTCCGCCGGCGGCCATCTCGTCGCCCTGCTAGCGAGCGATGACAGATATCTCAAGGAACAAGGTTGTCGTCAGGCGGATATCGCGAAGGTCGTTACGATCAGCGGCGTGTTGCGCATTCCCGACGGCTCACCAGAGATTTTCCTCGGCGGCGTTTCACCGTTGTCGATCCGATGGGATTCGATCTTTCCGTTGCGCGGCGATGGCGCTCCCGCGAAGAGCGACGAGGCGCCAAGCCGTGGTTGGGCCGTCAACGTCAGTCTCGGCAGTTACATTTTCGGCGACGATCCGGAAGTTCGCCGGCTCGCGTCTGCAACGTCGCACGTCCGGCCCAACATGCCGCCATTCCTATTTATCACGGCCGACAAGGACTTGCCGATGCTCGGCCCGATGGCTGAGGAGATGCATCGCGTGATGCGACTGCACGGGTGCGACGCGAGGCTCCTGCACGTTCCGGGCCGCAATCACAATTCGGTCGTCTTCAGCGCGATCACGTTGCGCGACCCAGTGGCTCGAGCGATCGTCGATTTCTTGCGTGATAGCCGAATAACTAGCGTTTAGCCCCGCCTCGTCGAGGCGGGCGTTTTTGGCGTCCTCACGCCTCGACGCGGCGGGGCTAAACTTTGGACGCCAACGCGGTAGGATACCTCTAGCATTCTCGTGTCTGAGGGTATGGCCATGAGTCGCTGCGTTGTTGCCTTTGCCGTGTCGTTTTTGGTCCTCCAATCCAGCGTTGCCCATGAACCAGTTCGTGGCGCCATTGGCAAGAGTCTCGCGATCATGCAGAGCAGCGCGGCGGAGTATACGAAGCACCGAAAGTGTTTTTCGTGCCACAATCAAGCGTTGCCCGTGTTGGCGATTACCACGGCGAAGTCGCGTGGGATTGCCGTCGACGAGAAGGAACTCGAACGTCAGCTCAAGTTCACGGCCGATTTCTTGGCCAAGAATCGCGAGAACTACCAGATGGGAAAAGGGCAGGGGGGTCAGGTCGATACGGTCGGATATGCCCTGATGACGCTGCATGTTGGCGGGTGGAAGGGGGATGACACGACGGCCGCGGTGGTTGCGTATCTATTGCAGCGCGATGCCAAACGTGACAACTGGCTGCCCGTCTCGCAACGCCCGCCGTCGGAGGCGAGCCAGTTCACGACCACATTCCTGGCTCTGAATGCTCTCAAGAACTATGCCGATCCTGGCAAGCAGAAAGAAATCGACGAGCGTTTTGCGAAGGCGAAGAAGTGGCTTCTGGCGACCAAGGCAAAGGACACGGAAGACCGCGTTTTTCGCTTGTTCGGCCTGAAGGCAGTCCGCGCTGACAAGGAGGCAATCGCTTCGGCAAAAGACGAACTCGCCAAGAGCCAACGCGACGACGGCGGCTGGAGCCAACTGGAGAAGCTCGAAAGCGATGCCTACGCGACCGGCTCGGCGCTCGTAGCATTGCATCAGGCCGGCGGACTTGCGACCAAGGACGAGGTGTACCAGCGCGGCGCCAAGTTTCTTCTGAAGACGCAACTGGCGGATGGCTCGTGGCACGTCAAGTCGCGCAGCAAGCCGTTCCAGACCTACTTCGAGTCCGGCTTCCCGCACGGCAAGGATCAGTTCATCTCGAGCGCCGCGACGGGCTGGGCGACGATGGCGCTGACGCTGATGCTCGACAAGAGCCTGAAGCGTTAGCGAAGCACAACGCAACCCTTCGCTTACGCTTCAGGCTCTGACTATCAGCGCATGCCGCACGCACGTAGCAGGGCGTCCTGCACGGCCAGATCGTGGGCGAACGTGAAGTCGGGCGGCTTCTTGCCGCGCACGACGGCGGCGAACTCGCGCAGGTCGGAGATTTGCAGAGGGTTCGCCTCGAGGGTTAGCGCCTGCCAGTCAGCGTCGCCATTGTGAAATATCTCGATCGGCTGTACGTCTTTGTTCTTGAGATGCCCGCTGCCCAGATGCGGGATGACGATCGCGCCTTGTGTTCCGAAGACCTCGATGCGTCGGCCGTACGGTGCCACCTCCAGGGCCGGGACCTCGATCGACGCCCATGCGTTGGGGTACTCGAATACCGCCACTGCGTTGTCAATGAATTTCTTCGGCTGTCGGCGATGATGGTGGGCCAGGAACGGAGTGACGCGGCGGGGCGGGCCGAGCATTGCGATCATCATGTCGACGAGGTGGCCGGCCATTTCGAAAAAGATGCCTCCCTTGTAGCGCGATAGTTCATCGACAAACCGCGAATAGGACGCTAGGTCCTTGGGCAGGCGAGCACGAAAGTGATAGATGTCGCCCAGCTCGCCGGTGCGAACGCGCTGCAACATTTCTTGAATCGCGGACATATAGCGAAACAAGTAGATCATCTGAACGTGCAGCTTTTTCGTTTGAGCTAATCGCAGGAGGCGGCGGAAGCCAGCGAAGTCGTCGCCGGCTGGCTTCTCGAGCATCACCGGCTTGCCGTGCTCCAGCGCGATGCGAGCGAGCTGGACGTTCTCATACACGCGTCCCTCCACGACAATGCCGTCGAATTTCTCCCGGCACAGCGCTTCCGCCGATTCAAAAACGCGCATGGATCCAAGGAGCGGTGTCCATTGTTTGACGCGATCAGCTAGCACCGAGGGATCCCGGTCGTGGAAGCCGACGAGTGCGAATTCCTTGGGATGGTTCGCGACTTGCCGAACGATGCCGTGGGCGTGCACGTGCCACATGCCGAGCATGGCCAAGCGGAAAGGCATGAGATTCAGTCCTCATTGAGGCATCACGCTGTCGGCTTGATCGGCGCCGCTTCGAATTGGAAAAACTTGTCGAGCTTGGCAATCTGAAACGTCTTGAAGCACTGCGGGCCGAGGTTGCAGAAAACGAGCGTCCCGGACACGGCCTGGAGTTTCTTGAAGACGTGCACGAACTTGCCGAGGACATGGCTGGCGATGTACTCGACACCGGTGAAATCGAGGCGGAGATTTCGCCGGCGCAGATTGTCAACGAGGCTGCCGAGATGTTCGCCGATGGCGGCGATCAGTTGTTCGCCCATGAGCATTTTGTCGGTGAACTTGACGATGGTAATATCGCCGCGCTCTTCGACGACCAAGTGCCCCCGGTCTATTTCGGACATTCTGATTCTCCAGTCGGACATGAGAGGTTCACCTCATTGTAGGCAGCGCCGCTCCCGTCGCCAGCGCAGGCAGTGTTGGCGAATCCGACCGGGATAGTACATTTTCAAAACATTGTAAGCGTTCGAATCCGGCGTTCATGGGAGTATGAACCATTGGATACACGATTTGCAAACGGTTTCGATCACGCTCGGGCTCGGACGGCAATGATGCTCGATGCGAGTGTCACCAATCTGAATACGGGATCATTCGGGCCGTTGCCGAAGGTTGTCTTCGAACGCGTGATGGATCTGCGCCGGCGCTTGGCCGAGGAGCCGATGGACTTTCTGCTGCGCGAGATGCCGATTCATCTCTGGAAAGCACGTGAATCCCTGGCGAAGCTCCTCAACGGCGATCCCCGGCGGCTGATCTTCACGGCCAACGTGACGACATCGATTAACATGATCGCGTCGAGCGTGGTGTTGGCATCGCCGGGCGAAATCTTGCTGACCGATCATGAGTATGGCGCCATGCATTGGTGCTGGGAACGGGCGGCACAACGCTTGGGACTGACGGTGCGAACGTTTCCACTCCCGATCGCTGCGAAGCAGCCGTCCGAGATCGTGGAGGCGGCTTGTCGCGCCATGACGCCACGGACACGCTTGTTTTTTTTCAGTCACGTGTTGTCGCCGACGGGACTGGTGTTGCCCGCGAAAGAGCTGTGTGCGGCAGCGCGACGGCGCGGCATTCTGAGCGTCGTCGATGGAGCCCATGCGCCAGCGATGGTTCCGCTTGACTTGGCCGATATCGGCGCCGACTTCTACGGAGCGAACTGTCACAAATGGCTCCTTGCGCCGACCGGCTCGGGCTTTCTCTATTTTGGCGCTGGAAACGAAGATCGCCTCCAGCCTTTGCAAGTCAGCTGGGGTTGGCGGCGCGAACAGACGGCGCTCTTATCCTCCGGCGCCTGCTGTGGCTCCGGGCCGACAGCCGCTCACGATGAACGCGACGAAGCCGGTTCCACGCCGCGCATTCGCTTTTACGAGTTCGAGGGGACGCGCGATATCTGTCCGTGGTTAGCCGTCCCGACAGCAGTCGAGTTCCAGCGTACGCTAGGCTTCGATATCATCCGCGAACACAATGAGCGACTGGTACATATCGTGCGTGAGCGGTTCGCACGCCTTCCCGGGTTGACGCCGGCCACGCCGACGCATCCGGAGTTGCACGGCTTCCTGACAGCATTCCGTTTGCCGCCGCACGTCCAGGCCAAGGCATGGCGCAAGGCGCTCTGGGAGAAATACCGCATCGAGGTTCCGATCGTCGATCGGCCGGAAGGATTGCTCATCCGCGTGTCGACGCATTTTTACAACACGGAGGCTGAGATCGACTTGCTGGGTAGTGCCGTTGAAGCGCTCTTGGCGGAAACGTGAATCGGATCGAATATCGAGTTACAGCTACCAATTGTTGCGAAGCCAATTGCTGATAAACTTTCAATAGCTGGGGTTCTCGCAGGAACACGTCATGTATCGATTGGCTCTGATCCCGATTGCCTTAATTGCCACGAGCGTGGCACAGGCCGGTATTTACTACTCCGGCGAGCAATTCGCGGCTCTGCCTGCGCAGTGGCGCGGGTTTTTGCTCGATCATCGGGCCTTGAGGAACATCGCCGTCAAGCCGAAGTTAGACGCCGAGGCAAGTCCATTGCGCCTTCGCTATCGTCAGGAAGCGGACAGACTGAATGCGAAAGCGAAGCGCACCGCGGATGAATCGGCCGACCTGGGTGCATTGTACATTCGCCTCGGCGACGTGGACCGAGCGATTGACGTTTTGCGGCCCAGCCAACGTGATCATCCGAATCACTTTGCGATCTCCGCCAACCTGGGCTCGGCCTGGCAACTCAAAGGAGACCTGCGTCAAGCGGCGGCGGCTCTGGAGGAGTCTGTTCGCCTGGCGCCCGGCAAGTTCCTGGCATTCGAGGAGGCGCATCTAAAACTCGTTCGCCTCAGGCAACGCAGCGCCGATGGGGAACTGGATAATCTCTTCGCAATCCGGTTCGAAAACGACAAAGGCGACTACGAGGCGGGCAAAATCGCGGCAAGCCAGATGAAGCGCATGCCGGCTCGGGCAGCGGCGATAGCGCAGCAACTGGCGCTTTGGTTTCCAGCCGACGGTGCATTGCTATGGCAACTCGCGGAGCTGGCCAATGCGCATGGTGATTTCAAGAACGCCGCCGCCATGATGGAAGGCTGCGTCGGCCCGTTTGCCATGAACCATCCAGCCTTGAAAAAACATCGGCTCATTCTGCGCGACGCCGTTGACCAATTGCCGCCGGTGAAGATCGGCATGAATGAAGATCATACAGATCGCCACGTCGGCACTTTGGAATTTCGCTCGCGCCGGCCGCTGGTGTCGACGTTTGAGACGATTGCACTCCCCGCCATCGATCCGACCGGCGTCAATGCGATTCCGTGGGAGCTTTTCGGCGAAACCTCGATTGAGAAGCCGTTCAAGGTGATGTTTCCGAAGTACCTGCGCGAGTTGAACGGCAAGCAGATCACAATGACGGGATTCATGTATCCGCTGCGTGACGACCCGGAGATGGCGGTTTTTTTGTTCATCGAAGCGCCTGTCGGGTGCTGGTACTGCGAGACGCCCGAAACGACGGGGATCATCTACGTCGTGATGCCCAAAGGACAGACCGCCCGTTACCAGCGCGGGCTGGTGCGCGTGGTCGGCCGACTCGCTCTCAATGCCGACGATCCGGAGGAGTTTCTCTACGCCGTCAAGGACGCGCGCGTCGGCGCGCTGGATTGAATCGTAGACATCACGCTCCGCGTGATGAATGCACCATCACGCGGAGCGTGATGCCCACGATGAAGAAGGAGACCCGACATGGCTTTGACCGCCGAGCAAATGAAGGAGCAGAAGAAGCAGGCTGAGGAGCTTTTGTTCTCCGAGAAGCTCAAACTCGGCTTCGCCAAGGCTCTATTTTTCGGCCAGTTTCAAGGCTCGTTGCTTTTTCCGTATCCGGAGTTGAATGCGGACGAAAAGCCGGTCGTCGAGAAGTCGCTCGAAGAGCTTCGAACGTTTGTTCGGGATCACATCGACGCTGCCGCAATCGACCGGAACGCCGATATTCCGCGCTCAGTCATTGATGGACTCGCGCGGCTCGGCGTTCTCGGCATGACGGCGCCGGTTGAGCATGGCGGCCGGGGATTCTCGCAATTGGCCTACACCAAGATTCTGCAGGTCATCGGCGGGCATTGCTCCTCAACCGCAGTCTTCGTGAACGCCCATCATTCGATTGGCGTTCGCGCCTTGCTTCTCTTTGGCACCAAGGAACAGCAACTTCGCTGGCTGCCGGACCTTGTCTCGGGAAAAAAGATCAGCGCCTTCGCGTTGACCGAGCCGGAAGCAGGCTCCGACGCGGCTAACGTGCAGACGACGGCGACGCCCAGCGCCGACGGCAAGACATGGACACTCAACGGCGAAAAACGCTACATCACCAACGGCGCCATCGCGCAGGTCCTCACCGTCATGGCCCGCACGTCCGTCGACGGTTCGACGGAAACCAAAATCACGGCGTTTCTGGTCACGCCGGACATGCCTGGATTCGAAGTGCTCGAAGCTCGCATGGAGAAGTGCGGCATCCGCGGCACGGCCACGGCTCGCTTGCGCTTCACCAATATGCCGGTGCCCAGCGAGAACATCCTGGGGCCAGTCGGCAAGGGCCTGAAGGTCGCGCTCACGGTTCTCGATTTCGGGCGCACGACGTTCGGCGCCAGTTGCGGCGGAGTCGCCAGGACCTGCATCAAAGCCGCAGTCGAGCACGCCAATCGGCGCGTGCAGTTCAAGGAGCCGATCGGCGAGTTCGAACTCGTCAAGAAAAAGATCGCCTTCATGGCCGCCAACGCTTTCGCCATGGAAGCGACGACCTGCCAGTGTGCCGCGTTCATCGATCGCGGGTTCGAAGACTACATGCTCGAAACGGCGATGCTCAAGGTTTGGTCGACCGAGGCACTCTGGACGATCGTCAATGATACGCTGCAAATCTACGGCGGGCAGGGCTACTTCACTGCCGATCCGCTCGAACGCATGATGCGCGACGCCCGGATCAACATGATCGGCGAAGGCGCCAATGAGGTGCTCAAGGCGTTCATCGCCGTCGTCGGCATGCGCAGCGTCGGCGAGCATCTCAAAGGGGTTCTCGACGCTCTCAAGAATCCGTTCAGCGGCTTCGGCACGCTCTGGAGCTTCGGTATGGATCGGCTGGCAGCCCGGTTCACGTCGCCGTACATTCCGGTGCAGAGCGCCGATCTTGCGCGGGAAGCCGGCGAGTTCTCGGCACGTGTTCGAGAATTTGGACTGGCCATCGTCGACGTCCTCAAGCATTTTCGCAACAAGGCCTGGGTCTACATGACAAGCGCGGACGACGAAGAACTCAAGATCATGGAGGTCGTCTACCGCAGCCAGTACATGCACGAGCGCATCGCCGACATGGCCTGCGACCTCTATGCGGCGAGTTGCACGCTGGCCCGGCTTGACCATTTGCTCACGAAGGGCAATGGGCATCCCGACCTGCAACGCGACATTCAGGCGGGCCGATACTTCATGACGCTCGCCAATCGCCGTATAAAACAAAACCTCGCGGCCTTGTGGGACCAGGACGACGAGATGACGACGGCAACCGCTGATGCGTGGCTGGGGAAGTAGTGCGGAAGCCCAGGGGTGACGAACTCCGAACCCCGGGGTTCGGAGTATCTCGCCCTGGGGCTTCATCGAATTTACCGGATCATGAACAACCAACCCGTCATCGAAGCCGATCCATCGCTATACCATCTCCCTGGGTTCCATGAGCCGTTCAGCGCCATCAGCCATCTGTTCGGAGCGTTCGTGTTCCTCATCCTCGGCGCGATCTTGCTCGTGCGAAGCCGAGACAATCCGCGCGGGTTGATCTATCTTGCCGTCTATTCCAGCTCCGTCGTTTTGCTCCTCGCGATGAGCGGCGTCTACCACATGATGGTGCGCGGCGGGATGGCTCATCAAGTCTTTCAGCGTCTCGACCATTGTGCCATATTTTTCCTTATCGCGGGTACTTTCACGCCGGCCCTAGGCATTCTCTTGGAGGGCTGGATGCGCTGGGGACCGCTTGTGTTCATTTGGGCGGCCGCCATCGCCGGCGTCACGCTTAAATCGATCTTCTTCGAGAACATGGCCGAATGGCTGGGCTTGAGCCTGTACTTGGCGATGGGCTGGTTCGGCATCGTCTCCGGTGTCATGATCGCGCGACGCTATGGGTACAATCTCGTCCGGCCGCTTTTGTACGGCGGCATTGCTTATTCCGTCGGAGCGCTGATCGATTTCTTGCAGTTTCTCGTCGTCATCCCGGGCGTCGTGCATCCGCACGAGATTTTTCATGTCGCCGTGCTGATGGGAGCGTTCTGGCATTGGTTGTTCATCTGGCAGTTCGCGGCGGGTGACAAGAAGCCGATCGAACCGTAAGCGCTTGCGGCTTCGCGCTCGCATCGGGCGCTGTGCGTTCCGATCGCGTGTCGCGAACGCGAAGCCGCAAGCGACGTATTCGTATTGTCCGCGAACTCGGGAGCGGTAAGATGAACGTGTCCCGCCGCGCCTGCTCGTTTTTCCGCGTGCCATGACCGACCAAGAAAAAACCGGACTGGGCAACTACTTCGTCGCCAACTATCCGCCGTTCTCGGCATGGAAGGAGTCGAATCTGCCCGACGCGCACGCCGCACTGAACGCCCCGCCTCGCCCTGGCACGCCGCTCGGTCTCTATTTGCACATCCCGTTTTGCCGAAAGCGCTGCAAATTCTGCTACTTCCGCGTCTATACCGACAAGAACGCACGCGACGTGGAAGTCTACATGGACGCGCTGCTCAAGGAAGTCGAGCTTTACCGGCAAAAACCCGTTGTGGGTGATCGAACGGTGCAGTTCGTCTACTTCGGCGGCGGCACGCCGTCGTACCTGAGCGCGGCGCAACTGCGCAGCCTTTGCGAACGAGTGCAGAAGCATTTTCCGTGGAACCAGGCGGCCGAGGTCACGTTCGAGTGCGAGCCCGGCACGTTGCAACAGCATAAGCTTGAAACGCTCAAGCAACTCGGCGTCACGCGTCTGAGCCTGGGCATCGAGAATTTCAACGACACGATTCTCGAAGCGAATGGTCGGGCTCATCTTTCCGCCGAGATCTTTCGCGCCTATCAATGGGCGCGCGATCTGCACTTCACACAGATCAACATCGACCTCATCGCCGGCATGGTCGGCGAGACGTGGGACAACTGGCGCGATTGCGTCCGCAAGACGATCGAGCTGGCGCCGGAGAGCGTGACGATCTATCAGATGGAACTGCCGTACAACACGGTGTTTTCACGCGAGTTAAACACAATCTCCCCTCTCCCCACCGGGGGTGAGGGGCCGGGGGTGAGAGGGGATGCAGCGCCGCGGCATGTCGTCGATCCGGCCCACGTTGCCGATTGGCCGACGAAGCGGGCGTGGGTCGATTACGCCTTCGCGGAAATGGCAAACGCTGGCTACTCCGTGTCGAGCGCCTACACGATGGTTCGCGAGCCGGCCAAGACCAAGTTCGTCTATCGCGACAGTCTCTGGCATGGCGCCGACATGTTCGGCACCGGCGTGGCATCGTTCGGCCACGTCAACGGCGTGCATGTCCAGAATGTCGATCGCTGGGAACATTACGTCGAGCGCTTGCATCGCGGCGAGTTGCCGTTAGGTCGGGCGATGAGGGTGGCGCCTGAGCAACTCTTGCGGCGTGAGATGATGCTGCAACTGAAGACGGGGCGACTGCAGGCCGATTATTTTCGGACCAAGTTCGGGACCGACATCGTGGGCGCCTTTGCCGACGGCTGGAGCCAGTTGCAAGAGGATGGATTCTTGACGGTGACGCCGAGCGCGATCGAGCTGACGCGTGCCGGGTTGTTGCAGGTGGACCGATTGCTACCGACGTTCTTTGAGCCGGAGCATCGCAGCACGCGGTATACGTGAATCCTACTAGGCCGCAGCGCAAGCAAGGGCTCCCGTTCACCGCCCTTGCTTGCGCTGCGGGCTAGTAAAACCGGATGAAACATGGCCGACTCGCTGACGTTCATGATGGGCAAGTTTGCGGCCGTGCTGCCAGCGGATCGGCGTTACGCTCGCAACCACATGTGGTGCATGCAAACCGGCGACCGCTTGCGATTCGGTTTCACATCATACGCGATGCGGCTCATGCAGGACGTTTACTTTTTGGATTGGGAGGTCAATCCAGGCGACGTTGTGGAGCTCAAGCAGAAGGTGGGCCACATCGAGACGTCGAAAGCGATGTCGGACTTGTTCGCGCCGATTGCCGGAACCCTGATTCGCTTCAATAGCGACGTGCTGAATGATCCGTCGGTCATCAACGTCGATAACTACGGCAACGGCTGGCTGTTCGAGACGGTCGGCTCGGATGCCGATACGCTGAACGTCCAGGAATATCACGATTTTCTCGCCGCGGGCTGGGAAAAAACGCAAAATATGCTCAAGGGGCATATGTGACATTTGCCGCTTGTGGCTTCGCGCTCGCGGGATACGTTCGAATGTGAACGAAATCAGGCTGCGAGCTCGAATCCGCAACTGGCGGGAACGAGAATCTATGGCGCGTCATCGCATCACCGTCGTACTGTCGCAGGCGCAGGGCAAGCACCCGGTCAAGCGTTCGCTGGAAGAAGCGATCGTCGCCGCGCTGATTATGGAGCCGGGGATCGAGGTGTCGGTGGTGCCGCACCTTTATGATCTGGGGCCGGATCACACGGGCCGACTTTTTCTGGGCTCCGTTCGCGGCGACATGGTCGTGTTATCGTGGCTGTTCCCGCGTGCTGCCTTCTGGGTGCTCGATCGCGACGGCATCAAAGGGCAGTGGGGCGAGACGCAACTGAAGCCGCCCAGCGCCGACGACGATGAAGACGAAGCGGGCGAACCGGCGCCTGCCAAGGGCATCGGCGCTCTCGATGTTCCCGATCGCCACATCTATTGCCTCGACTTGCGCGACTTCAATCAGTATCAGCCCTATGTCGATGAGATTCGCCGCATCGCCGAGGCGTGCAAGGCACGCGCGGAAGCCAAGCACGCCAAGGCGCCGGCGATCGTTGAGCTTGGTATGAACTTCCGCAACGGTGATCAGGACACTCCCGTCGCTGAAGCTTCCGGCTCATCGACGTTTGCGCCCGACCAACTCTTGGCGCAGCCGGGGAGGCGCTGGTATCCGGTCATCGACTATAGCCGCTGCACCAATTGCATGGAGTGCATCGATTTCTGTCTCTTCGGCGTCTACGGCGTCGATGAGCACGAACGGCTCACCGTCGAGAACCAAGACAACTGCAAGAAGGGCTGCCCGGCGTGCAGCCGCGTCTGCCCCGAGCAGGCAATCATGTTCCCCGACTTCAAGACGCCCGCCATCGCCGGAGCGCCGATCGGCGCCATCGGCAATCTCAAGATCGATTTGACCAAGCTGTTCGGTGGCGCGGAAAAAGATCCACTGGCTCAGGCCGTCGAGGAACGCGATCGCGAATTGGTCGCCGATGGTCGCCAGGCGGTCGGCACGTCTGTCGGCCTCCCGAAGCGGCAAGAGAACAAGGAAACGAAGCCGAAGGACGATCTCGACAACCTGATCGACGCGCTCGACGCGCTAGAGTTGTGAGCGTTCTCGTTGATTCGTTTCGCGCTCGCCCGGCGCAGCGCGAGCGCTAAACAATGACAGGTTTTGCACATTTCTTCGCACCCGGAGCAACCCCATGACGCAGGTACTTCGCTGGCCCACATTTCTCGTCGCAATCCTCGCGACGTTCTGGATCGCGGGTACATTGCCATCGCAAGAAGCCAAGAAAAAGGAGGAACCGAGTGATCCGTTCAAGGGGCTCAAGTACCGTTCGATCGGCCCGGCGGCGGGCGGACGCACCACGCGATCGTGCGGCGTGCCTGGCGATCCGAACATCTACTACGTCGGGGCGGCCTCGGGAGGCGTCTGGAAAACCACCGACGCCGGCATCTCCTGGAAGCCGATCTTCGACGATCAGCCGACGTCGTCGATCGGCGCCGTCGCCGTCGCACCCAGCGATCCCAACGTCATCTACGTCGGCTCCGGCGAGGCCAACATCCGCGGCAACGTCGCTCCAGGCAACGGCATCTACGTCTCTACCGACGCCGGCAAGTCATGGAAACACGTCTGGAAGCAAGTGGGCCAGATTGCGCATATCGTTGTTCACCCAAAGAACGCCGACATCGCTTTTGCCGCCGTCCTCGGGTCGGCCTTTCGGCACGATGGGCCTCTTCAGGCCGAGGTGAACAATCCCGAACGAGGCGTCTATCGCACCATGGATGGCGGCAAGACATGGAAACAGGTCCTTGCCAGGAAGGTCCGCGACCGCGCCATTCACCTGAAGAAAAAAGAGGGCGGCGACGAGTTCCAGCCCGTCTGGGAACACATCGGCGCCATCGACATCTGCATTGATCCCAACAACCCGCGCATCCTGTTCGCGGCTCTCTTCCAGACGCATCGCACGCCCTGGAGCTTCACCAGCGGCGGTCCTGGCAGCGGCCTCTATCGTAGCGACAACGGCGGCGACACCTGGAAAGAGATCGAACCCGCTCCCTCACCCCCGGCCCCTCTCCCGGAGGGAGAGGGGAGTGGGTTGCCCGCCAGACCCTATGGCCGTATCGGCGTTGCGGTCGCGCCGTCGAACAGCCAACGCATCTACGCTCTCATCGAAGCTGAAAATGGCGGGCTCTATCGCTCCGACGACGGCGGCGAAAAATGGCATCTCGTCAATGGCGCTCGCTATCTGCGCCAACGGCCCTGGTACTTCTCCACAGTGCATGTCGATCCCAAGAATCCCGATGTCGTCTATTGCCCCAGCGTGCGTCTGCTCAAGAGCATCGATGGCGGCAAGTCGTTCAAGCAGATGAAAGGCGTGCACCATCCCGATCATCACGACCTATGGATCGATCCGCTCAACCCGAAGCGCATGATCGACTCCAACGATGGCGGCGTCGACATCACGACCAACGGCGGCCAGACCTGGCATATGCCGATGCTCCCCATCTGCCAGTTCTATCACATAAGCGTCGACAACAGCGTTCCCTACCGCGTCATGGGCAACATGCAGGACCAGGGCACCGCGTCCGGGCCGTCGAACTCGCTGTCTTCCCAAGGCATATCGCTGTCCGATTGGCACACCGTTGGCGGCGGCGAGACAGGCTACACCGTCGCCGACCCGGACGATCCCAATATCGTCTACTCCGGCGAATACGCGGGCATCCTCACGATCTACGATCACCGCACCCGACAATCGCGCAATATCAGCATCTATCCGACCAACCCGTCCGGCAAAGGGGCCGAGGACTTGCGCTACCGCTTTCAGTGGACCGCGCCGCTATTGATTTCTCCGCATCGAGAGGCGAGAGAGGAGGGGCGAGGGGTGAGAAACCTGTATCACGCGGCAAACGTGCTTTTTCGGTCTCAAGATCAAGGCAAAACGTGGGCCAAGATTAGCCCCGATCTGACGCGCAACGACAACGCCAAGCAAAAATGGTCCGGCGGGCCGATCACCGGCGACAACACCGGCGTCGAATACTATGGGACGATCTTCGCCATCGCCGAATCGCCCGTCGAAGCCGGCGTCCTCTGGGCCGGCTCGGATGACGGTCTCGTCCATGTCTCTCGCGACGGCGGCAAGAAATGGACCAACGTTACCAAGAATATCCCAGGCCTCAAAGAATGGGCAACCGTTTGCTGTATCGAGGCGTCCTCGCACATGCCAAGCGTTGCCTACGTTGTCGTTGATGCGCATCGGCTCGATGACAACACGCCGTATCTCTATGTGACGACCGATTTCGGCAAGACCTGGTTCGATATCACGAGCAATTTGCCGAAGACGGATTATCTTCGCGTGGTTCGCGAGGATCCCAAGCAGTTCGGTTTGCTCTATGTAGGTAGCGAAACGCAGGTGCACGTTTCGCGTGAAGCCGGCAAACACTGGGAATCGCTCAAGCTCAACATGCCGACCGTGGCGATTAGCGACTTGCAAGTCAAGCACAATGACCTGGTCGTCGGAACTAGCGGCCGATCGATCTGGATTCTCGACGACGTGACGCCGATCCGGACATGGCGAGCCGCGGCCCAAAAGGACCCGGTTGCCGGCCCGTCGTTCCTCGCGCCGCCACCCGCGACTCGCTGGCGGTACTCCGGTGACAACTATGTCGGCGACGATCGCATTCCCGGTGAGAATCCTGCGAAGGGCGCGCTGCTCACGTACTATCTACCTGAAAAGGCCAAGAACGATTTGACACTGGAAATCTTCGACGAGAAAAACGCACTGGTGCAAAAACTATCGAGCAAAAAGAGCGACATCGTGATCGATGAGGAAGCGCCGGATGTGCCGTGGTCGATATTCAAACCTACGGTGTTGCCCAAGGAGAAGGGTTACAATCGGGTAGCGTGGAACCTGGAAATGCTCGGCCCCAAGATCATTCCGGGCGCCAAGAATGACGGCGGCGTGCCCTATCGCGGACCGATGGTTTTTCCGGGGACCTACACGCTGAAGCTGCATGTGGACGGCAAGGTACTGACCCAGACGGTCGAGGTCAAGCTCGATCCGCGCAGCAAGGCGACGCGAGGCGAACTCGAGGAAGCGCAAAAACTCGCACTCCAGTTGCGCGGCGATATCACGAAGCTCTCGGAGACGGTCATTGCGCTTCAGTCGGTCCGCGCCCAGATCCAGGCACGGGTCAAGGCAGTAGACGGCGACGCCAAGGCCGAGGGCTGGGTCAAGCAAACGCGGGCGGTGATCGCCAAGCTCCATGCGCTTGAGGAAGAACTGCACAACCCGAAGGCGGAGGTCACTTACGATATTCTGGCCAAAAAGGGGGGCGCGAAACTTTACTCGCAATTAGGCCCGTTATACGATACGGTCAGGGACATCGAGGGGCCGGTTTCGCAAGGCATGCGCGAGGTTCATGCCGAAAACGCCAAGGAACTGGCCCGGCTGGAAGCGATCTGGCGCGCATACTTGGCCGGCGAGATCGCTGCCCTCAATGAGCAAGCGCGCACGCTAGGCCAGCCAGCGATCATTGCCCCAAAGTAGGCCGGTACCGCCTGAGGCGAAAGCGAGAGCAACCGTTGACCGCGTTTCGGAGTCCGACGGAGTCGGAGAGTTTTTGATGGCAATTTCACTCAAGTGCAAATGCGGCGAAACGGTGCGTCTCAAGGACGACTATTCGGGGCACGAGGCGGATTGCCCCAGCTGCGGCGCAACGTTGCCCGTGCCGGCGAATGCGATCACATCCGAACCGGGGCGCCGGCCGCGCTCGTCGGACGATGATGACGATCGGCGGCACGGCGATGATTCCCGCGACGTGGACGTCGACCTGCGGCGCATGACGTCGCACGGCGGCCCTGTTCTTCCCGTGGACGCCGACCTGTTCGCCCGGCCGCCGCGCGAGATCGGCGACGTGCGCAGTGCCGAGACGTCGCTGCGCCGCGGCGATGAGCCAACGACGATGGGGATGCGGCTGGGCATCTGCGGAGGGATTCTCGGCGTCGGCGTCGTCATGGGCATCTTCGTTGCGGTCGGCGGCGCACTCGTCGGCGGTCCGGCCTTCGTCCTGTTGGCGTTCGGCATCGTTTTGGTCGCCCTCATTATCGCCAGCATTGTGTTCTGGTACACGGGTTTCAGCCATACGTGCTCCTATGTCGGCACCAAGGGCATTGCCGTGTACTATTGCTCTGGCGATCGCGAGAGTGTTTATCTACAAGACTTATTCATCTACGCAGATGCCGACGATCTACGCGTCGCCCAAACTCGCCAATACGTTAACGGCCGCTACACCGGCACGACCTACAGCTTCACCTGGGCTACGCGGGACGGCACGGAGGTGTTCTCGCTTACGGGAACCTACCACAGCGAGCTCGGCACGCCCGCCTTCGAAGACGCATACTACTTTGCGCTCGGCGCCGAGGCGGCCTGGACCAATCACCTCGCCGAGCTGCTCGATCGCGACATCGCCGCAGGCAAGCTCATCACCTTTCGGCTCGACAGCGGCGATTGCATCCGGCTCGGCCCGTCGACGCTCATCCTCGAGCAAGGCGGCGGCAAGATTACCTTGAAGGGCCGCGACCTCAATCGCATCACCATTCAAGAAGGCATCGTCAAGATCTGGCAGCCCGGCGGCGAAGAAGGCTGGTTCTCCAACGAAGGCGTCTACCAATTCGCCTTCGGCAGTCTCGCTAATGCGAAACTGTTCATCTTCGCCGTTCAGCGACTTCTGGGTAATGTGTTCGGGTAGAATCGAATTCAGCTTGATGTAGATCAGGCTTTCCAGCCAGACACTTCTCGGCATCATTGGGCACGGATAACCCGCCGCAAGCATTCGTTCACAAGGCCGTGCAACGAAATATCGGCGCCTAACCTATTGCTATGAAAAAAGTTATGTATGATCATTGCGCGCACACACAGACACCCCTTGCATGCAACGAAGCCCCAGAACGTCATTTTTTTGCAAAGCTCATTTTTTGACCTGGACATATCCGAATGCCTGTCGATAATAATAAACATGATCAACATAGTAGTGTTTTACTTGCTGAAGAGCGTGATCGATTTGCACAGAAATGCAACTTCATGGTATATTTGAGGTTGCGCCTTAAAGGCGAGGTAATCGGTGGTTGCACGATGGGGTACACTGGTCGCGGCAGTCGCGATTGCGGGCATCGGCATTTGGTACTTCGTGGCCGGCGATGACCCCAATCGTGTGACGCTGCTCAACGTCTCGTATGACCCGACGCGGGAGTTGTGGAGGGAGCTTAACGACGCTTTCATCGCCGACTACGAAGCACGCACCGGCAAGAAGCTGACAATCCGTCAGTCCCATGGCGGATCTGGAACGCAAGCACGTTCCGTCATGGACGGATTGCGGGCCGACGTTGTCACGCTGGCCCTCTGGTCGGACACCGACGCACTGCGGCGCAAGGAGCTACTCGCCCAGGGTTGGGAACAGCGTCTGCCATTCAATTCGTTGCCGTACTACTCGACGATCGTGTTCGTGGTGCGCTCGGGAAATCCAAAGGGAATCCGGGACTGGCCCGATCTCGTCAAGCCGGGCATTGGCGTCATAACGCCGAATCCCAAGACATCGGGCAACGGCAAGTTGAGCTATTTGGCCGCGTGGGGTTCCGTGCGAATCCGCGGCGGCTCGGAGGACGACGCCCAGGCCTACGTGAAAGCGCTGTACGAGAATGTTCTTGTCCTTGACGCCGGCGCGCGCGGTTCGGCCGTCACCTTCGCCAAGCGCAGGATCGGCGATGTGCACCTGACATGGGAGAACGAAGCACACCTCGAAGTGCGCGAGGCCAAGGGAACCCTTGAAATCGTGTACCCGGTGTCGGGAAGCATCAAGGCGGAGCCATTCGTCGCCTGGGTCGATGCCGTCGTGGAGCGCAAGAAGACCCAACAGGTCGCCAAGGAGTATCTGGAGTTCCTCTACACGGACGCCGGCCAAGAGATGATCGCCCGGCATCACTATCGCCCGATCCGATCGGAGATCTTGGCAAGGCATCGCAACCGTTTGCCCGAAATGGAGCTGTACCCGGTGGCGACGATCGCTCACAACTGGGACGAGGTGCAAACGAAGTTTTTCGCGGCCGGAGCGTTGTTTGATCAGATTTACGCGCGCTGAGAAGCGCATGAAAAGGTGGGTCGATCCCTGGGGTTCGGAGTGCCTCACCCCAGGGCTTCGGGGAGTAAGTGAAATGTCGTCGGTGAATCAGCGTGTGTTGCCCGGGTTCGGCTTGAGCCTGGGGACGACGCTGTTCTTTCTGAGCCTGATCGTGCTGATTCCGCTCGGCGCTTGCTTTTTGAAGGCATCGACGCTGACATGGAGCGATTTCGCGGATGCCGTCTGGACCGACCGGACGCGCGCCGCCTACTTGCTGACGTTCGGCGCTTCACTGGCGGCGGCGGTGCTGAATGCCGTAATCGGGCTGCTTCTGGCGTGGGTGCTGGTTCGATATGATTTTCCGTTGAAGAGGCTTTTCGACGCGCTCGTGGATATCCCATTTGCCTTGCCGACGGCAGTCGCGGGGCTCGTGTACGCAAGCCTCTACGCACCGAACGGTTGGTTTGGCCAGTTCCTCGTGCCGCTGGGGATCGAGGGGGCGTACTCCCGGCTTTCGATTGTGTTGGTGCTGACGTTCACCGGGCTGCCTTTCGTAGTGAGGACGTTGCAACCGGTGTTGGAGAGCCTGGATGCGGACGTCGAGGAAGCGGCTGCGTCGCTGGGGGCGTCTCGCTGGCAAATTTTTCGCTGGATCATTCTGCCGAGCTTATGGCCCGGATTGCTCACCGGCTTCGCTCTCGCTTTCGCTCGCGCCCTGGGCGAGTACGGATCGGTGATTTTCGTTGCCGGGAACATGCCCTACCGCACCGAGATTGCCCCGGTCCTCATCGTCGCGCGGCTGGAGGAGTTTGCCTACCGCGAGGCGACGGCGCTTGCGGTGGTCCTCTTGCTGTTCTCATTCACGCTGTTGGCGGTCATCAACGGGCTAGAGCGCTGGAGCCGGAGTTATGCAAGCTGAAGGAATTCGCCGAATCAGCACGACCGAACCGGCCTGGGTGCGCTGGACGCTCATCGGGGCTGCGCTGCTCGTGTTGACCGTGATCGTGATCGTGCCGGTTGTCAACGTGTTTGCGCAAGCTCTGGCGGACGGGTTCGGCGTCTACTGGGACAACTTGGTAGGGGACTCCGACACACGGCACGCAATCACGTTGACCCTGATCGTCGCGCCGACAGCCGTCGTGCTTAACACGATCTTCGGCGTGGCGGCGGCGTGGGCAATCGCGCGATTTCAGTTTCCTGGGCGGTCGATTCTGATCACGCTCATCGATCTGCCGTTCTCCGTTTCCCCGGTCGTCGCGGGGCTGATGATTGTCTTGCTCTTCGGATTGCAAGGCTACTTCGGCGTCTGGTTGTTAAACCACGACATCGAG
>Ga0194132_10001647_pt1 | contig 44731 bp, 49 predicted proteins | sample TA2KigOf80mmetaG_FD_148612 | JGI IMG/M metagenome (GOLD analysis project Ga0194132, IMG submission 148612) | Freshwater microbial communities from Lake Tanganyika, Tanzania - TA2015054 Kigoma Offshore 80m | ecosystem: Environmental > Aquatic > Freshwater > Lake | place: Tanzania: Lake... | reverse complement strand
ACGCCCCTCCAGAACAAGGTTCAGTATCTGTGCTCTCTTCGCTTCTCGCTCGGTCAAATGTAGTCCTCTCATGGACTGACATATTCACTGAGCAGTTACCTACTGACAATATCACTGAGCAAAGACACGTTTGGCTCTGAAAGTGGCGTAATTGTACCAATCGCGCTATGCTGTTTCAATTGCGGCCGGACGCGCCGCCGAATAACGTAAACAGGACCCCTCCGCGCCCGTGCGAACCCGCTTTCACCTTCCATCGATCATTACAGGCGCCGGTCTTTTCGCCGGGGCCATGGCGCTGTACCTGCTCGCAATGGCGCTCACCCTCACATGGGGGTGGGACGGTAAAGCCGTGGACGGCGGCGACCTCCTGGCGGCGGCCCAGACACTGGGCATACCGCACCCTCCCGGTTACCCCACGTACATGCTGGCGCTCAAGGGCTTCATAACCGCCGTGCCGGTGGGTGACATTGCCTATAGGGGCAACCTGTTTTCCGCTCTGTGCGCCGCACTGGCGGTCGTGCTTGTCTACGCCTCCGCGCTCAGGCTCTGCCGTTATGCGCTACCAAAATCACCGGTGAGCCTGGCAGTGGTCAGCGCGGCACTAGGGGCGTCGATGCTGGCGGCTGCGCCGCTCTTCTGGTCCCAGGCAGTCGTGACGGAAGTCTACACCCTCAACGCGCTGTTCGCCGCCGCGCTCCTGTTCATCGCGCTCCACGTAACTTTGCCGGCCCACTCCTTTTCTCAGCCTCACCCGGGAGAACCAGCTCGGGCCGACGTCGTGCCGAACGAGAGACTGCTGCTCGCCGCCTTCTGGCTTCTTTTCGGCCTCGGCCTGGGCAACCACCTCACGCTCCTCGCGGTCGGCGCGCCTCTGGCAGTGCTGCTCCTAAGAACACGCGGGATCCGCGCAATTCTTTCGCCGCGGACCGTCGCCCCATTCGTCGCCGGACTATCCGTGTACGCTTACCTGCCCATCAGGGCGGCAGCGGACCCGCCTGTGAACTGGGGGGACGCGGACTCTCCCGCCGGCTTCCTCTGGCTTGTGACCGCGCGAGCGTACGGGAACTACGCCTTCGGCGTGCCCGCGAGCCAGGTCGGCAGTCGCGTCCTGGAAACGATTGAGCTCATCTTTGTCCAGCTCAATCCGCTCGGCCTCTTTTTCGCGATTGTGGGCGGGCGTTTGGCCATTGGTATGCTCCCCAGGGTGTTCTGGGCGATGATCTTCACGATCATTGCTGTGACCGTATATTCAATCGGATACCGCAGTGTGGATCCTGAAGTGCTGATGGTGCCGGCGATTATGGCGGGGGCTGTACTGGGGGGCGTGGGCTTCGCGTGGCTGGTGGGCACGCTGGTGCTTGGCGAGTCCGGTGACGCAATGAAGGCTAACGGCGCGCACGCCGTGCTGCCGGGGCCGGCGGGGGCTGTGGCCACTGGTTGGCGGATCGCGATTCTCGGAGGACTGGCCTTCCTGTTCCTCCCCGCGGTCTCGATAGGCCTCAACTACACCGACCAGGACCTTAGCGACGACCGCTCTGCGCGCGAGCGGGCCACGGAGATCATGGCAGCACTGCCGCCTGACGCGATCGTGTTCAGCCGCACGGAGAAGGATTTCTTCTCGCTGTGGTACGTCCAGCATGCGGAGGGCGGTCGCCCTGACGTGGCGGTGGTGGCGCCGCTCCTTCTGCCGTTCGATTGGTACCGCGGCCAACTGGAGCGGCGCTACCCGGACAGGGTCCCATCCCTGCCCAACAGCGAGTCCCAGTTTCCTTCGATGGACGCTATCGTGGAGCATAACCGGGGTAATGGGACCGTGTATTTCACCTTCGGAGACGCGAACGTAGCTGACCGCTACGGCCTGGAGAGGTCCGGCAGCGTTTACGTGGCGACCGGGCGATAGCTTCTCGCAAACCTGGCTAACGGCGGTACTGGTAGCGACCGGAGACCATCTCCCGGTTGAGCTTGCGGTTCAGGTGCATCCCTTCCAGGATAAGCTCAACGGCCGAGGCGAATGTCGCAGGCTCCTCGCTCGGAACCAGCTTCTGGACGACCTTCGAGATGTCGTCCACGCCGCGGAGCTTTTCGACGTACCTGGCGGACGGAATGTCCGCGCCGGTCTCCACGATCAGCCCGCTGTCAAAGCGGGTAACGAGCCCGGAGAGATCGGCAGTGCCGACGTGCCGGTTGAAAACGTTCACTACGGCCTTCTTGATCAGGTCCTCTACAACGCGGCCTTCCTTGCCCTCCTCGGTCGTCTCCAGCTCAATCTTGCCTGTGGTGGACGCGAGAATTCCAGGAAGGTCGCTCACTCGTGGCGATGCCACCTCCCGGCGGCGAAGGCTGCGCTTGAAGGCGCTGCCGAGCAACGTCTCGTAATTGGCGATGGAGACCCGCAGGCTGACGCCGGAGCGCTGGTTAATCTCAGGGCTCTTGCGGGCCAGCCGGGTAATCTCGGCGATCACTTCCTTCATGTACTGCGGCACGATGACGCGGTCTCGCGTGTCCGCGAAGCGCGAGTGCTCCTGCTCGATGATCGCGATCTCGTGCTCGGGCAACTTTGGATAGTGCGTCCTGATCTGCGCGCCGTACCGGTCCTTGAGCGGCGTGATGATGCGGCCGCGGTTGGTGTAGTCCTCGGGGTTGGCGCTCGCGACGAGCATGACGTCCAGCGGCAGCACTATGCGATATCCCTTGATCTGGATATCGCGCTCTTCCATCAGGTTGAAGAGCGACACCTGTATGCGCTCTGCCAGGTCCGGCAGCTCGTTGATGCAGAAGATGCCGCGGTTGGTGCGCGGGACGAGGCCAAAGTGGATGGTAAGTTCGTCCGCGAGGTACCGCCCCTCCGCCACCCTGATGGGGTCTATCTCACCGATGAGGTCTGCGACGGATATGTCCGGCGTCGCCAGTTTCTCGCCGTAACGCCTGTCGCGCGGGAGCCAGGAGACCGGCGCGCCGTCGCCTTTATCCGACACAAGGTCCTTGCAACGCCTGCAAATGGGCGAAAACGGGTTGTCGTTGACCTCGCAGCCGGCGATGACCGGGATCTCGGCGTCGAGGAGGGTTACTAACTGCCGGAGGATGCGCGACTTCGCCTGGCCGCGCTCTCCCAGGAGGACGATGTCCTGCCCTGCGAGGATGGCGTTCTCAAGCTGGGGAATGACGGTGTCTTCAAAGCCGACGATGCCTGGGAAGAGCCTGTCGCCCTTCTCGATGATCGAGATCAGGTTGCGCCGTATCTCTTCCTTGATGTGGGCGGGGTGGTATCCACTCGACTTCAGATCTCCGACTGTCGACGGTCGGTTTGCTGGGGACTTTGCCAGTGACAATGCGTCCACCTCCGTGCTTCGCCCTTTGATTCCAGTCTTACACGGTGTGCAAGCCCATGCAACGGCCCAAGGTTACCGCGTGCGGTAGATTTCGACTGCTGCGAAAGAGAGGATGCTGCCCTTCATCGGCACTTCCGGCTTCCTGACGCGCACTTTGACGGCGTCAACCGGAAAGCCTGCGAGTATGCGGGCGGCGATGGTCTCGGCGACGTTTTCCAGGAGTTTCCGGCTGGGACCTTCCACGATCTCCTTCACAAGCTTGTAAAGGTGGGAGTAGCTCACGGTGTCCTCCAGCTCGTCGGACAGCCCGGCGGCACGGAGGTCTCGGTGCGCTTCAAGGTCGACAACGAACCGCTGCCCCACCTCTTGCTCGGCCGGGCTTGCGCCGTGAAATCCGTAAAAGACCATCCCTTCAAGCTGGATCTTGTCTGGTACCAACCCTATGCTCCTGCTCTTGCCCTGCTCGAAATCGCTTCCGCCGTCTCAATCAACTTCCGCGCACGCTTTACGACCGGGACATCGATGACTAGCCCGTCTAGCGACGTCGACCCGCGACCCGCGCGCTCGGCCTCTTCGAAGGCGGCTACGATCCTCCTGGCGCGCTCTAGCTCCGTCGCGGAAGGCGACATCTCCTCGTTGATGATGTCCACCTGGGCCGGATGAATAGCGAACTTCGCCTTGTATCCCAACTTCCTGACCGAGCGGATATTCGAGCGCAGGCCGTCGACGTCCCTGAATGCGAAGTACGGTGTGTCTACAGCGAGCACGCCTGCCGCTCGCGCCGCGATAGCGACCACGCTCCGGGCGTGTACCACCTCGGAATCGTCCGGCTGCCGCTGAATCTCCATATCGTTCGTGAAGTCTTCCGCCCCGAACGCCACCCCAAGAATCCTTGGGGACGCGGCGCAAATAGCATACGCGTTTACAATAGCCAGCGCCGATTCGAGCCAGAGCACCAGGCGGGTGGCGCCGGGCTCTATGCCAGATTTCCGTTCCAGCGACACCATAGCGGCCGAGATGTTCTGAACATCCTGTACAGTGCCGACCTTGCCAACGGAAACACCGACGGTATGCGGTCCGACAACGGCTTCAAGGTCAGCCTCGAAATGGCCGGAACGGAGTGCGTTCACCCTGGGAATGACAAGGGGGCCGCGCCCGGCTAGCCGGGGAAGGTATTCGGATACCGTGCGCCTCGCCCCGTCCTTCTCACCGTCCGGCACAGAGTCCTCCAAGTCGGGCACAACGGCGTCAGGGTACAGGCCGAGCGCCTTGTCCAGCATTCTCGGCTGGTTGCCCGGCACGAACAGTAGAGAGCGGACCACTTGCATCAATGGCGTCCCCGGGAAGTGCATGCGACATTGGGCCTAAAGCGGGCCCGGCCGCCGCCAAGAGTATACTATAGACACCGCAGCCACGCGCCCACTTTTCTCATCACAGGTATCCATGGCAACTCCTCGCCGCGTTGAGTTCATTGGCATAGGCGGCCTGCCCGAAATCGTCGCCGGCGACCCGATCACCGAGATGGTGGTCCGCCGCGCCGCTGCACAGGGCACTCCGCTCGCCGAGAACGACATCCTGGTGGTTACCCAGAAGGTGGTCTCCAAGTCTGAAGGGCGCATGTTTGCGCTCAGCAGCGTCACGCCGTCGCCGCAGGCCGCGGACCTCGCCGGGCGTACGCGCCGGGACCCCCGCCTGGTGGAGCTTATCCTGCGGGAAAGCGCCGCTATTGTGAGGGTGGACGAGACGCGCGGGATTATCATCACGGAAACGCGGCACGGCTTCGTGTGCGCAAACTCGGGCATCGACTCGTCGAATGTACCCGGTGAAGAGACTGTGTGCCTTTTACCCGTGGACCCGGACGCATCGGCGCGAGCGATAAGGGAAGACGTTTGCCGGCTGTCTGGGCTGGAAAGCGTGGCGGTAGTGATCACGGACACGTTCGGTCGCGCGTGGCGAGAGGGCCACGTGAACTTCGCCATTGGGGTCGCCGGCATGGACCCGTTCAACGACTACCGCGGCGCAGCGGATGCGTTGGGGAAATCCCTCAAGGTGACGCGAATTGCCGTTGCCGACGAGGTAGCGGCCGCTTCAGAGCTGGTGATGGCCAAGTCGGACGGCGTGCCGGCGGCGATAGCGCGGGGTGTCCCGTTTCGACACGCGGACGGGAGCGCCAGAGGGCTCCTTCGGGACCGCACGCACGACCTGTTCCGGTAGTAGTTAAGAAAACAAACGGGCCACTGCTCAGAAGCAGTGGCCCTGTTGTCAGGTGACTGAATGCGCCAGCACGCCGGCGCACTTGCCACACGCGGACTACTCTTCCTCAGCCAGGCTCTTCTTGGGCTTCGCTTCCCGGGAGACCGGAAGGCGCGAGCCGCCGGCGAGCTGCTCGATAGAGATATCGTAGCCCCAGGCCGAGCCCTCGATGTAGTTCATGAACTGCTTGATCTCACCGCAGCGGCGGCACCTCCCCGAGCTGGATGGGCCGGACGGCGCCTCAATCATCCACTGGTGTCGGCAAGACGGCGCCTCAACTGAAATAGGCTCTGCGACTGCGACAGCCGACCCCGAACCGAACCTCGACGATCCCACTTAATGTTCCTCCATCAGGTCTTGCGCATTTTCTGGCCGCGCTTTGTGGCCACAGTTAATCAGATGCATGATTACGAAAAACGGATCCTTTGGCTGCTTCACACAAACAGTGCATTATAACGCAAGGCTAACGCCCTTGCAATAGGCTTGAACGTCAATTTGTTGTGGACTTATCCTATCGGTGGAACGAGAGTCACAGAAGAGATGTTAGTTTTCAGATACAAAACGTTCGCTGCTGACGGACATAAGGAGGAAGTAGGACGGCCCAGGGAAATAGTTTGAGCGACGCGACGGAATTCGACTATCGAGGAAGGGATGTGGACAAAACAAGAGGGCCTGGTCCGAAGCTCGCATGCTTTTCCGGTTGCTGTAGGGAGAGCAGACTTACCGAAGTTGGGGCACCTTCACCGCCCGATCAAGAAGCTCTCACTGCAGACGCGGACTAATGGGCTTTGGGGACCAGACCCTATAGGACCTAGACGAGGACGTCCTGGCGGATGGCGTTCTTCTTGGGCCTGCCAGGCTTCAACTTACCGATGACACCGGTGAAATGCAGCTTGGGAGTAGGCGCGTCCACCACATATCCGCACTGAAGGCACTCCGTGTACTCCCCGTACATGTCACGCTTTGAGCTCACATCGCCTTGACACCTAGGACACGACTTGAATGCCACCCGCACTTCATCACCTCCGGCGACAGGCCTCAATGGCGCAACCTCGACCTGCCGCTACCCTAGATTGATTAGTGTCCCTGATTACGATGACTCAAACGAGTAGAACGATTTTGATGTCTGCCGGTAAGCTTCGGACTGTGAAACTATTTGTTTGGACTACATGTTTATCATAACTTAATTAGGCGTCTTTGTCAATTTAACATGCAATTATGCATTTTGATGCAATATGTGCCTAATTTGTTGACAACTTCGACGGGACCTACCTATACTCCGTTTGGACTACTTCTCCCGCATCCCCCAGGACCGTCTCCATGGAAGGCAGCCGACTCCAGATACTCCAGATCCTGCAACGGAACCGCACCGACACCGTGGACGGCCTTGCAAGGGCCATCGGCCTTGCGCCCGCCACGGTCCAGCGCCATCTCGACATACTCCAGCGCGACCGCCTCGTGGCCTTTACGGAAGTAAGAAAGAAGACGGGACGGCCCGAGTACGCATTTTACCTTACAGAGGGCGGCCAAGAGTCGCTTCCAAAGGACTATGATGGGATGCTTGGGGCGATCGTACAGGAACTGTCGGCCCTAACCGCTGACGAGACCAGTTCCAGGGATGGAGAAGACCTGCTCGAGCTCGTCTTTGCCCGGATGGGTGACGCCGCGGCGCGAAAGCACGAGGAAATTCTTGACGGCAAGGGCATGGGCGATCGACTTACGGCGCTCACTGCCCAGTTGAGCCAGGACAATTTCTTCCCGGAGACCGATATCGGTCCTGACGGCAGTCTGAAGATTTCGCTTTTGAACTGCCCGTTCAGAGCTGTGGCGATGCGAAATAAGGCGGTCTGCGACTTCGACCGCAACCTCATCGCCTCCCTCCTCAAAGTCCCTGTCACCCGCGAGCAGTGCATCAGCGACGGCCACAGCGGTTGTGTCTACTCGGCGAACATCGCCGCGCGGACAAAGCAAGAGGTCGCGCCTGCATAGGACGCGGAATTCCCCGCCGCTCTCCCTTGTCCCCGTTCCGCAATTCCCTATTCACTATTCACAATTCACTATTCTCCCAGACCGACCATCCTTCCAGCCTGTAAGCCGCATCCCAGAACATGTACTCGTACCGGCTGCTGGTGAGGAAGATGCCCTCCAGTCGGGCGCGGTAGTGATCGCCGCCGGCGTCCGCGCGCCTGTCCACGAACTCCCGCAGCCAATCGGCGAGAGCGGCAAACTCCGGCGAGGCATACATCTCGATCCAGCGGCGGTACAGCGGGTGCCTGGGCAGGCCGCGGGCGGCCAGAGTCTGCCCGATGACTGAGTAGCCCCATGAGCACGGGAGGATAGCCGTGGCGGTCTCGCCGGCGTCGCCGGAGTATGCGCACGCCAGCATGTGGCGCGTGTAAGCGAGGTTGGTCGGAAAAGGCTTCGTGGCGCGGAGATCGGCCTCCGTAATGCCGAAGTCCGCGCAGAAACCGACGTGGAGGGCCATCTCCGTGTTGAGGGTCTCATGGAGGAGGCGGGCGAGCCACGCCATGTCCTCCAGAACCTCGGCCTTCGCAACGGCCAATGCGATGACGCGTGAGAAGTCGATCAGGAATACGTAGTCCTGCATCATGTAGTGCCTGAACTTCTCGACGTGCAGCGTTCCGTCGCCGATGCCGGTCACGAACGGGTGGCGGTGCTCCGCCGCCCATATGGGCGCGGCCGCGTTGCGGAGGTGGTCCGTGAAGCGCATCAGGACCCCTTCTTCACGACTACCGGCTCGCCTGCGCGCACCTTCTTGAGCGCCTTCGCATCGCCGTCTATCTTGCCCATGACGTTTACCCCGCTGGCGGGGCGGATCTCGTCGCCGGCGCTCATGGGGGTGGGGCCGAAGAAGAAGCAGAGGGCATTGCCGGGGGGCCAGTAGGCGATGGCGCCCATGTCCACGGTCTCCTGGGAGTCCTTCGCCTCGCGGGTGTTGACCGCCGTCTTGAAGTAGATCTCGTCGCCCCAGACACTCGCGGACGCCTTGATGGGAAGGACGTCCCACAGCATGTTCGAGGTCTCGGAGCCGTTCAGCGTGCCGGTGAGCGTCACGCTCCCGGCGGTGATTTTGATCTTTCTGTCTGCCATCTAGATGCTCTCCTCAAGAGTTCCGGGGTAATCGCCGACCTTGTGGCCGAGGGCGTCGCGCTTGGACGCGACCTCGCCGATGTGGAAGTAGTGGTGCGATACGGCGCGGTAGAGGGCGTACCGCAGGCTCAGCGCGCCGAGCTCCCGCAGGCGGACGTGCGAGCCGGTGTACGGGACCGTCGCCTCAAGGTCCTCGTCCGACTTGTCCGCAAGGTACGCCAGAGCCCGCTCGCGCACCTCTTTGACGCCCTGCTGGATGGCCTCCCACTCGGAGGCGTCGCCGGTGCCGCCGAAGCGGAAGCGGTCCTGCGCGACGACCGGGTGCGGCGGGTGCTTGGCGAAGCGCACGTTGACCCAGACGTCCACCTGGTGGGTGACGTGCGCGAGCGTCCACGCGAAGGAGCTGCCGCCCGCGTGACGCTTTACTGCGTCCTCCGCGCTCAGCCCCGCGACGGCCCTGTCCAGGTCTTTCCACGCCTCCACGACCAGCCCTACGAGCGTGCTCCGGTGCATGCGTCCCTCCGCGCGAACAGGTGATGTATTATTGCCCAAGGAGTGAGTTGAGGCAACCGGCGCCCCTCGCAGCCTGGTATTATGCCCGCCCTATGTACGCACGGAGGCGATGAATGGACCGCAACAGGTCGCGACGACGAGACGCAACACCAGGCCGCACGCCCATCTCGCGGGAGTCGCGCAGGGCCGTGAAGCAGGCGATGGACGACATTGAGCCGGAGTGGATGAAGCGCATCGCCACGCTGATGGCGGTGAACTGCGTCACGAACCCGGTGAAGGGGCGTATCTCCGAGGGGGAGTTGGCGGCGCTCAACAAGTAGGTGGTGGACAAGCTCTACACCTTCCTCCACTACTGGCTCAAGCACCCCCTCAACGACGGATCGGCGTTCCTGGCGGCGATGAACAAGGCGTACCCGGCGGACTGGCCCGCGCCGGAGTTCGACGCGGAGTTCCTGGCGGCGGTTGGGGAGGAGAGGGAGAAGGAGCCGGAAAAGTGATTAAAGACTAATACGCGTTCAATGTCTTCTCGTTAGGATGTAGTTGATTCCATGCCTTGAGTGAACCACATATCCACTTTCCAGCAACAACCTGAGACTTTCGCCACCTGCTTTAGCTGTCCTGGAAGGCACGTACTCTAATATGACCGCCTCAGGCCATAATCCTGTGTTGGCTTCGCTGAAGAATTTATTCAGTACCCTGAATTCAAAACCCTCGATATCGATCTTCAAGGCCTTAATGTTTTTGATTCCTTCAGCTTCCACAAAGGCAAGCAGCGGCCTGCACTTTACCTCGACCTTGTTTTGCCCATCCTTTAGAAAGGAGTTTCCGCCTCTGTGGCCATGCATTGAAACGGTCAGGTTGAGGCTCTCCTCCCTGTCTGAGACGCCCAGATTCAAAGCGCGGACGTTATTAATACCATTTATGGATAGGTTCGTTTCGAGGCTTCGATGTACTACGGGGTCCGCTTCGATGGCCAGCACCTTCCCCTTAGCGCCTACGGCCTTTGCCATGATAAGGGTATAGAAGCCAATGTTGGCTCCTACATCCAGGCAAACATCTCCATCGTCCAGGATCTTCCGGAGGTAGCGTACTTCAGCGCGGTCTCGGAGATGTGGGTGAAAGAGGACATTGGCATCGACCGTCTCATGTGGATCCAATATCATATTGAAGTTGAAAACATCGACTTTAACAGGCTCTCTTTTTCTCCGCAGATAGAGCTTCTTCAGAAATCTATTGTTGATCCCAGAGGCGTGGGGAAATGGAGGGAGGCGTCTGGATACTAGGAGTAGAGCCTTAAGTTCTTTGTCTGGGTTATTCCTCTAACGACTGCAGCCCTTTCAAGGATATACCTAGAATAGTACCTAGGGAGGAAATCCTAAAGGCCCTACCCCCTCACCCTCTCGCCCTTCGGGTCGTATGGCGCTTGCAGGCTGGCCTTGGCCTTGTGGCGCTCGGACGCCGCCTCTATTTCGTATGCGCCTGTTTTGATGAACTCCGATGTTACGCCGTCGTGGTTGGTGATGTAGCCCATGGCTACGGAGCGGCCGACGGTGTGGCAGAACCAGCCGGAGGTGGTGCGGCCTACGAGGGCGCCGTCGCGGTAGATGGGCTCGTCGCCCCACAACACCGGCTCGGCGGAGTCCAGGACTAGCATGGCGAGGCGGTTGCGCAGCGGGCGCTCGCGCTGGTGGAGGAGGGCGCGCTTGCCGATGAACTCTACCGGCTTGTCCCACGCGACGGCGAAGCCGAGGCCGGCCTCAAGGGGCGTCTCCTGGTCGGTGATGTCCAGCCCCCAGGCGCGGTAGCCCTTCTCGATGCGGAGGGAGTTCATCGCGTGGTAGCCGGCGTGCTTGAGGGCGAAGTCGTCGCCGCTGGTGACGATCGCCTCGTAGACGGTCGGGAGGAACTCGGTGGGAACGTAGAGCTCCCAGCCGAGCTCGCCCACGTAGGTGACGCGGGAGGCGCGGACGGTGGCGTAGCCGAGGGGCAGCTCCTTCGAGGTCATGTACGGGAAGGCGGCGTTGGACATGTCGGCGTCCGTGAGGGTCTGGAGGAGGGCGCGGGAGTTGGGGCCCATGACGCCCAGGACGCCGTACGCGGAGGTGACATCCGTCAGGTAGGTGTGCGCGCCGTGTGGGATGTGCGACTTTATCCAGTGGAAGTCGCGGGTGGCGGTCGCGCCGCCGGTGACGATGAGGTAGCTGTCCTCTGAGAGGCGCGTGACGGTGAGGTCGGCCTCGATGCCGCCGCGCGGGTTGAGCATGGCGGTGTAGACGACGCGGCCGGGAGGGACGTCGACGTCGTTGGCGCAGAGGGTCTGCAGGAGGCGCTCTGCCTGGGTGCCCTGCAGAAGGAACTTCGCGAAGGACGACTGGTCGAAGAGGGCGACGTCCTCGCGCGCGGAGCGGTGCTCGGCGGCGGAGTACTGGAACCAGTTCTGGCGCTGGTAGGAGTACCTGTACTTGGGCTCGACGCCGTGGGGCGCGTACCAGTTGGGCCGTTCCCAGCCCGCGCCGCCGACGCCGAAGCACGCGCCGCGCGCGGCCAGCCGCTGGTGGATGGCGGAGCGTCGGACGCCCCTGGCGGTGGTCATCTGCTTGTTGGGCCAGTGCATCCCGTACATCGTCCCGACCGACTCCACCGTGCGGTCCAGGAGGAACTTCGGCGAGTTCTCGAAGCCGTGGAAGCGGCGGATATCGACGTCCGTAAGGTCCATCGGCGGGTGGCCGTCGACGATCCACTGGGCAACGAGGCTGCCGACACCCGCGCCGGCGGAGATGCCCGTGGAGTTGAGGCCGGTCGCGACGTAGAAGTTCTTGAGCTCAGGGGCCTCGCCGAGGATGTACTTGTTGTCCGGGGTAAAGCTCTCCGCGCTCACGTAGAAGCGGTTGATCCCCGCCTCCTCAATCGCCGGCACGCGGAAGATGGCGTTCTCCCAGAACACCTTGAAGTGGTCCCAGTCCGGCTCCAGCAGCCCAAAGTGGTAGTCCCCGGGGATGTCTCGGCTCTGTTCCCCTTCCCCTCCCTGCCTTTGTTCCTCTCCCTCAGGGAGAGGTGTCCCGATGCCCCATCGGGACGGAGAGGGTGTGGCTGTTCGGCTGTTTGCCTGGCCGACTGCCGACTGCTCACTGCCAATCCCCGTCCTCACCCCCCACGGCTTCGCGTCCGTCTCGAAGCCGCCCATCAGGATCGCGCCCTGCTCCTCCATGTCGCGGCGAAAGTAGATCTGCTCGTCCGGGTCGCGCAGCGAGGGAATCTCGTACGGGACGCCGCTGGGGAGCGGGTTGGTGACGAGGTACATGTGCTCTGCAGCCATCTGCGGCACATTCACCCCCGCGAGCAGGCCAAGCTCCCTCGACCACATGCCCGCCGCGAGGACGACGTACTCGCAGCCGATCTCTCCCCTACCCGTTACGACGCCCGCCACCGAGCCGTGCCTCTTGCGGAAGCCGGTCACCTGCACGTTCTCGATGATCTTCACACCCTGCAGCTCCGCGCCGCGCGCCATCGCGAGGGCCGTCAGAGCGGGGTTTGTCTGACCGTCGCGCGGGATGTGGAGCGCGCCAACCAGGTCGTCCGTGCGCATAAGCGGCCACATCTCGCCCGCGCGCTTCGGGGTAATCGGCTCGATCTCGATGCCGAAGGAGCGGCCGAGCGAGGCGATTTTGCGGATCTCGTCCATCCTCCCGGGCGTGCGGGCGACGGTGATGCTGCCTGGACGCCGGAAGCCGGTGGGCAGGCCGGTCTCAGCCTCCAGCCGCGAGTACAGGTCCACACTGATGCGTGCAATCTCGATGAGGGAGCGCGACGCCCGGAACTGCGTCACCAGCCCCGCCGCGTGCCACGTCGTCCCGCCGGACACGGTCTTGCGCTCCAGCACGGTGACATCGCGCCACCCCAGCTTCGCAAGGTAGTACGCGACTCCGCACCCCGCAATGCCGCCGCCCACGACGACGACGCGGGCGTGCCTGGGGAGATCTTTGGGCATGGGTGGACGCTCCGGGAGATGATGGCGGACATGATACTACAAGGGAGGTAGTCGGTAGTAAGTAGTCAGTCAAGCCAAAAGCCGGGGAAGTCATCCACACATTACGCTGATTTCGGGACTGCAAACGGGGGACTCCCGACGCGCCTATCTGGGCACTGATGTCTCGGGAGGCTGTAGCGGAGAAGCCTCTGCGCGCCAGACCTCGGTTGCGTTGTACATCGTCCCGAACCAGATCCCTTCTGACGTGCCGCAACTCACCGTCCAAATGAGCCCTTCAGGCGCCGGAAGTAGCGTGGCAGTCAATCTCGTCGTATCGTCAGAATTCCTGCAATGACGCCAGTCCTCCAGAGCAGCGCTGAAGGTCTTCGACGGCGGCACTCGTAGACCGGCAAGGTCCAGCACTGAATGGTCTACAGCAAAAACAGGATGGATCGTGTCATGCTGCCGCACGGACCAGTCAGAAGCCGTCGTTGATGTGCTTGAAACGGCGATGTCGAACTGCGCGGTCGCCCTGCCGTCGGTGAATCCAAAAGTCGCGACCCCAGTCCCGTAATTGATATTTATCGAACGGAGCAGTGGGAAGGACACTATCTCTTTCGCTCCCTGAGAGACCGCACCGGCAAGCTGCACAAGAACGGCAACTTCCTCGGCTTCTCGTTGCGCCACAACATCACCACTTCCCTGAGGAACACGCGTTACTTCGGGAAGTGGCGTTGCGGAAGCAGTGCCGGTTGCCGGCGGGGCCATAGGCGCTGCCGGACTGCAGGCCGCCAAGAGCAGGCCGCATGCGGAGAGTGCCAGGCGGACGCCGATGCGGTACGTCTGAAGATCCAAACTGTACCTCCGTAACGGACCTCGCCCACTACCTCATCGCGGCTATCGCGCCGACGAGGAGCACAAGGCCGACGCCAAGGAAGACCACCGCCGCGATCGTCTTGATCATCTTCGGCTTGAGGTAGCGCGAAAGCGCGGCGCCGCCGACTATGCCAAGGCCCGTGAGCGTCACCAGCGCGAGCGCCGAGCCGATGAAGCTGCCGAGGAGGTCGCCGGACTCGGCGGCAAGGCCGGTGACGGCGAGCTGGCTCTTGTCCCCCATCTCGGCGACGAAGATCATCGCGAACGTGGACGCGGCCACTCGGGCGAACGACTGCGACTTCGCGCCGCCGGCGCCTGCCTCGCCGTCATCGGCGTCGTGACCGAGGGCCGCGCGGAGGGTCAGCGCCCCGATGACCAGGAACAGGGTGCCGGCCGCAATACCCACCCACTCGGCCGGGATCAAGTCGCCGGCGATCGAGCCTATGATGGACGCCGCCAGCGCAAGGACAATGAACGCGGCGGCAGAGCCGAGGAAGACCGCCCACCGCAGCCGCGCGAGGGCGGATACGCCTACAACTGCAAACTGTGTCTTGTCACCGAACTCCGCCAGGAAGATCAGCGCGAACGCCGTACCGATGTTTCCGAGATCCAAGGATCACCAGCGTCACTTGATTAGTAGGTTCGTCATCGCAAAGCCCGCGACGGCCTCCTGCCGCGTCATGTCCACCACCTTGCCAGCGCTTTCGATGTCGATGCCGACGACGTTGCCGGCAGGGTCCACATCTATGGTAACGCCGCGCGCGACCTCACGCGTATCACGAACCCTATCCGTGCCCCACGATAGGCGTATCTAACACCTGACGGACCCTTTTTGCAAGAGTCCTGGGGGTGAATGGCTTCTGGAGCACCGCCGCGCCCTGCTCAAGCACCACGTGGCGGATAACGGTATCATCCGTGTATCCGGTCATGAAGAGGACCTTTAGGGACGGGAATCGGCGGCGTAGGCCGTCAGCCAGCTCCCTGCCGTTGGACCCGGGCATAACTACGTCGGTGACCAGCAGTGCTATGGATGGACCCTCGCCGTAGAACACAGCCAAAGCGCTTTCGCTGTCCCACGCTTCGTGCACTCGATACCCTATTTCCGAAAGCGTTCTGACGGCCACGCGCCGGACTCGATCATCGTCCTCGACCACCAGGACGGTCTCGTTTCCTCCTCCAAAGTATTCCGCCTCCACTCTGGTTGCCTGTGGCGCCCCCTGCGCCCTGGGCAAGTACACTTTGAAGGTGGTGCCGCGGCCGAGCTCGCTGTATACCCAGATTGTGCCGCCGCTCTGCCGGATGATCCCGTGGCATGTCGCCAGGCCCAGGCCAGTGCCCTTCCCGCGCTCCTTCGTGGTGAAGAACGGCTCAAAAAGGTGTCTCTTGACCTCGTCTGTCATCCCTGTACCCGTATCCGTCACCGCAAGCATAACGTGCTCACCTGCAGTCGCATCCGGATGCAGGGCCACGTATTCGTCATCAAGTACAGCATTCGATGTCTCAACGGTAATTTTTCCGCCGCTGTGCATCGCGTCCCGGGCGTTCACGACCAGGTTCATGAGGACTTGCTGTATCTGCCCGGGGTCTGCGCACACCGGCCATATCCCTTCCGCGGGCAACGAAGTCAGCTCTATGTTCTCTCCGATCACGCGCTGGAACAGCTTGTCCATGTCCAGGATGAGCTGGTTGAGGTCGAAGGTCTGAGGCTCCATCACCTGCTGCCGAGAGAAGGCAAGCAGCTGCCGAGTCAGGTTGCGCGCCTGTTCGGCGGCCCTGGATATCTCGTTGAGGTCTTCCCTGGCCCTATCGCCTGGGGGCATGGTTTCGGACACTAGCTCTGCGTAACCCATTATGGGGACGAGGAGGTTATTGAAGTCGTGCGCGACGCCCGCCGCCAGCCAGCCGATGCTCTCAACCTTCTGGGATTGAACAAGTTGATCGCGGAGCCTGTTCTTCTCGGTAACGTCCGTCATCATGACAATAGCGCCTTCGATTGATCCGCCCGGCCCTCGCAATGGCGCGGCGGACATATTGAGGTCAACCGGAGCGCCGTCTTTTCGGCGCGCTCTAATCTCTGTTCCTGCGACGGTCTTCCCATCCCGGAGGGCAGCAGCCAACCCGTTTCCGTAAACCGGCTTCTCGTCGACGGTAATAGGGAGCGGGCGCCCCACTGCATCTTCTACCGTCCACCCAGTGATGACCTGGGCGGAGCGGTTCCAGATCACAATGTTGCCTTTTGCGTCCAGAGAGGCTATCCCGATCGGCGAAGCATCAACAACAGCGTTCAGTTTCGCGTTAGCTGCCTTGATGGCCTTCGCCGAGTCCTGCACCTCTCGGTCCCTAGACTCAATGGTGTTCGCCATCTCATTGAATGATGCGGCAAGCTGGTCAAGCTCTTTCGCCGCCCCCAAAACGCGGGCGCGGCTGCTTAGATCGCCTGCCGACAGGGCGCGAGTAGCAATGGAGATCTCTCTGATAGGCCGGAGCACCAGGAAGCCTCCGGTGAACCACGCCGCGGCCGCCGTCAGCACAACGATTCCCGCCAGCGCCAGGAGGTCCCGGGCAATCTCCGCGTTTGCCCCGGCGAATACGACTGAAGCGGGTATGCCGCCGGCGAAGTAGATAGTCGTAACCTGGTAATGCGCCGCCTCAACGGAATAGAGACGGTCCGTTCCGTCAAGGCCTGTCACCGGGTTGCCGGAGGCCAGCGACTCGGCGGGCAAGCCGAAGTCGGACAGGGCCTTCCCCACTGATCCTGCGGAATCCGGGAACCGCGCCAGGATTGACCCGCGTGTATCCGCCGCGAACACCTCCGACCCGTCCGGCAGGCCGGAAGCGGCGGCGCCATCGTTGAGCCACCCGAGGTCGATTGCGGCAAAGAGCAAGGACTGCATCTCACCGGACTCGTCGTACGTCGGATAGCCCACAGTAAGCGAAGCCCTGCCGGTCACCCTGCCGATCAGGTAGTCGCCGACAGCAAAGTTTTTCGCGGTAACGGCGCGCTGGAAATAGGCCCTGTCCGAAACGTTTACGGCGGAGGCCAGGGGCGCAGCCCTGCAGTAGAGATTCCCATCGGGAGTAGCCACGCCGATATTGCCGAATTGCGGGCTCTGGACGAGTATGCGCGTGCAAGGCTGGAGCACTCTGACTCGTGGCCGGGCAACGTCTGGGGCACTTGCGCCAATAGCATGAGGAGCCGCTGGGCCTGATCGATGAGCGCCGCCTGGTTGCGGGCAGCCGCGGCTACAGCCCTGGCTGCGTCTTCGCGTGCTTCGCGCGCGGCCTGGTCCCGGGCGTTAGCTGCGGACCAGGCAAGCAGAATGAAAGCGGGGACTGCGGCGAAGAGTACGAGGGCTACTAACCTCGCCCGTAGGCTGGATATGGGAAGCAGCTTCACGACACTCCCTCTCCGTCCATGTAGTTTTAGCAAAACGAATGGCCGGGTTATATAATACTTACAGGGAGTGAACGTTTCTATAGGTGAATATAACCGAACTTATGGGGAACGGTCCCCCCTATGCTATCACCTTGAACTTGTAAGTCATTGGTACCTGGTCGATGATCGGGTACAGGTCAGACGTAGAGGCGTAGCGCCGCTCGTGACCTCCCGTGCGCGGACGGGCCCGCTGCTGGAGAGGTCTCTGGAGAGGGTGTCGGTATATGCGGAGTACTGGAGTTTCACTTAACGATCCGTCTAATTCGCACACCGCGGTTAGAGATAACCGTCAGACTGTTGAAAATGCGGTCGTGGAAATTGCGGACGGCCTGGGCCACGATGGAAGTCTTCTCCGTTTCTGTTTCGCCGAATAGGCGTACCAGAATTACTCAGTGTGTTGGCAGGTAGCTGCCGAATACCATTTGGCCGAATCCTTTGTCTAGTGTCACGACTATTCGACCTTCTGCGACGGCCATCTCCAGAATCGCATCGTCGGAAACTCCCCGGTCGGTTTCGGCAATGTAGAGTACGTCGTGGCCTTCTAGACGCAACCGGTCCACAATCGCCTTGTTGAGTCCTTCGTCCGCCACGAATCTCAGGCCTAGACCTCCTCGTGCGGGTACACGACATCTGCGCTGAGGGCCTTGGCCGCAAATGCCAGAGCAGCCCTTATCCCCTCGATGGTCAGTCTGGGGTACGCCTCCAAAAGCTGATCGGTAGTCTCACCGGCGGCCAGAGCCTCCAGTATCTGCTCGACCGTGATCCGCGTACCAGAAACCACCGGCTTCCCCATCATGACCGACGGGTTAGAATCGATAAGTGCAGACTGGTTAGCCATCATTCCCTCCCTTCTTCTCCCCTAAGCTATCACCTTGAACTTGTAGGTAGTCTTGTTGAGGTTGCCTTCCTTGAAGCGGTCCATGCGCAGGGGCGTGAAGTCCACGAGCTTCGACTTTCCGTCAAGGACCATCTCCGCTACGCACACGCCGATGGCCGGGGCGAGCTTGAAGCCGTGGCCGCTGAAGCCTGTGCAGATGTAAAGCCCCTCGACGCCGGTCACCTTGTCGATGATCGGGTGAAGGTCAGGAGTGGACGTGTACAGTCCCGCGTAGCCGGTGAAGATCTCGGCGTCCGCAATCGCCGGCAGCCGCTTCGAAAGGCGCAGCCATACGTCTTCCAGGTGCTCAGTACCGTACTTCGGGTTGTAGTTGTCCGGGTTGGCCACGTCCTCGGCATTGCCGTTGCCGACAAGCGTAAGATCGGAGCCCTCCGGGCGGAAGTAGACCAGGTTGGCCATGTCGCCGCCGCCGGGGTGGAACGGTAGCTGGTCCAGCTTGCGCCGCAGGAGAAAAACTTCGTGGCGCGTCGCCTCCAGCGGCAGGTCGAAGCCGAGCTTGCGCATGAAGCGGCCGGACCACGGCCCTGTGGCAATCACCGCCGTGTTCGTCTCATAGCGCTCTGTGGCCGTCTCTACGGCTACCACCTTGCCGTTCTTGATCTCCACGTTTGTCGCAGGCGATTGCAGTACTATCTGCGCGCCCATCTCGCGGGCGCGCGTAGCGTACGAGAGACCGGTGCCACTCGGGTCGGCGTGTCCGGACTGCGCCTCCCACGCGAACGCCTCGTCGTCCTGGTACTCGAACATCGGCGCAAGCTCGCGCGCCTCTTCCTTGGAGACGATGCGCGTATCAATGCCCACCGCCTGCTGGATGCCGATGTTGTACTTCAGCCCGTCGCGGGAATCGCCCGGCACAAAGACCATGTAGCCGGTCTGCACGAAGCCGCAGTCCCCGCCGACGATCTCGCCGAAGTTCTGGAAGATTTTGAGGCTCTTCCATGCCAGGTCCGCGTTGACGGTTGTGGAGTAGTGCATGCGCACCGCGCCGGAGGAGCGGCCCGTAGAACCGGAGCCGAGGGTGTCCCGCTCCAGCAAAACGGTGTTCCTGACGCCGCGCGTCGCCAGGTTGAATATGATCGCAGTGCCCATGACACCGCCGCCAACGATAACGGCGTCCTTGGTGATAGCCATTGAGAGGTCCTTTCAGCTGTGCGGCACGCACGTTGAGCGCGGCTTCGCAGATATATTCTTCAATTTGGCATATAATACTTCACGGCTTGGTTCTGACACCATAGCGAGAACTTACGAAGGGGCTTCCCGGTCCGTGCATCGGGGCCTCTGGAGTCACAATGAAGATAACTATCGCAGCGCTGCCTGGGGACGGCATCGGCCCGGACGTAATCCGCGAGGCCATCAAGGTTGTGGACGCCGTCGGCGGCAAGTTCGGCCACAAGGTGGAGGCGAACTGGGGGAAGATCGGCGGCATCGCCATCGACGAGAGCGGCACCGCCCTCCCCGACGCAACCGTCGAGGTCATCGACAACAGCGACGCCATCCTCTTCGGCGCCGTGGGCGGGCCGAAGTGGGACAAGGTGGACGCGAAGGTGCGGCCGGAGGCGGGCATCCTGGCGCTGCGGAAGAACCTCGGCCTCTACGCCAACCTGAGGCCGGTGAAGGTCTACCCGCAGCTAATCAACTCCAGCCCAATCAAGCCGAGCTACCTCAAGGGCGTGGACATGATCATCCTGCGCGAGCTCACGGGCGGGCTGTACTTTTCAAAGCCGAAGAAGCGCTGGACCACCTCCCGCGGCCGCCGCGGCGTGGACACGATGTACTATACGGAGCAAGAGGTGCGCCGCATCCTCAAGGTGGGCTTCGAGCTCGCTCGCGGCCGCAAGAAGCTGCTCACGTCCGCCGACAAGTTCAACGTTCTGGAGTCCTCCCGCATGTGGCGCGAGATCGCCATCGAGATGTCCGCGGACTACCCGGACGTGAAGTTGGAGCACATCCTCGCGGACAACCTGGCGATGCAGCTCATCCGCAACCCGGCGCACTTCGACGTGGTTGTGTCCGAGAACATGTTCGGCGACATCCTCTCCGACGAGGCGTCCGTCCTGGCGGGCTCGATGGGCATGCTTCCGTCCGCCAGCCTGGCGGGCCTGCCGAACCCGAACGGGCGCGGCAAGCGGCCGATGAGCCTTTACGAGCCTATCCACGGCAGCGCCCCGGACATCGCCGGCCAGGGTATCGCCAACCCCATCGCCGCGATCCTCAGCGGCGCGATGATGCTCCGCTACTCCTTCGGCCTGGAGAAGGAGGCCGACGCCATAGAAAAGTCCGTCGAGGGCGTCCTGGCCGAAGGCTACCGCACGAAGGACATCGCCTCAGACGGCGGCCAGCTTGTCACGACGAGCAAGATGGGGGACATCATAGCCGGTCGGGTCTAACATCAGTTATGAATTATGAAGTAGTCGGTAGTTAGTAGTAGGTAGTAGGCCAGACATAAAGCCGGCTGTTGGATTGGCCAACTACTTACTACCCACTACTGACTACTGCTCCCTGCTCTCCCTTTCATCCTTCATAATTTGCCTCCACTCTCTTCCCCATGCCTTACACTAGACATATCCCCCTCGCTGGAAGCAGGTATGTCCTCGAAGTCCCCGGTCTATGCCGTCGCCGACGCATACGTCGCGAAGTACGCGGAGCTCGACCCCGTCTCCGCCACGATGCTCGGCATCGAAGGCTACAACGACAGGATGACCGACTACTCGCAGGAAGGCGTCGAAGCGCAGTACATGCTCACGATGTCCACGCTCACCCAGCTCTCGGCGGCGGAGAACAAAGGTGAGCGGGACCGCATAGCCAAGGAGCTTATCCGCGAGCGGCTGGGAGTCACCGCTGAGCTGCACCGGGCCAAAGAGCACTTCCGCGGGCTCAACATCCTGACCAGCCCGCTGCAGATGGTGCGCATGTGTTTCGACCTCATGCCACGCAAGACGCGCGACGAGTGGTCGGACATCGCTCAGCGGTCGTCGCTAGTCCCTGCCGGCATCGAGTCCTACCGCCGTCTCCTCCACGATGGCGTGCAGCAGAATCTCACTTCAGCGCGCCGGCAGGCGCTTAGCTGCGCCGCGCAGGCGGAGGCGTGGGCAGGCGCCGGGGGCAAGCCCTCGTTCTTCATCAAGCTGCTGGACTCCTACGACGCAACCAGGATCTCAGACCCCGCCCTGCGCGGCAGGCTGGAGGGGGGCGCTGCCGCCGCGAGCGATGCGTACGCAGAGATGGCGAAGTACCTTCGCGACACCTACGCGCCCGCCTCCCCGGAGCAGGACGGTATCGGCCCGGAGCGGTACCGGCTGTACTCGCTGGGGTACAACGGCACGGAGCTGGACTTCGAGGACACCTACGCCTGGGGCTGGGAGTAGCTGGCGTGGGTGGAGCAGGAGATGATCGACACGGCGGACAGGATCCTCCCCGGAGCGACGGTCGAGGAGGCGAAGAAGGTGCTGGAGGCCGACCCGGCGCGGGCGATAGAGGGCGTGGAGGAGTTCCGCCGCTGGATGCAGGAGCTGCAGGACCGCACCATCGCCGAGCTCAACGGCGCCCACTTCGACATTCCGGCGGACGTCCGGCGCATCGAGGCGATGATCGCCCCGCCCGGCGGCGCGCTGGCGATGTACTATACACCGCCTTCGGAAGACTTCTCCCGCCCCGGCCGCACCTGGTACCCCACGAACGGCAAGACGCGTTTCCCCCTTTGGGGCGAAGTATCGATTGCGTATCACGAAGGGGTCCCCGGACACCACTTCCAGCTCGGCATGGCCAAGCACATGCGCGAGGACCTGTCGCGCTTCCAGCGCAACCTGGGGCTCGTCTCCGGCTACAGCGAGGGGTGGGCACTCTACGCAGAGCGGCTGATGGGCGAGATGGGGTACCTCGAAAACCCCGACTACTACCTGGGTATGCTCCGCGCACAGGCGCTGCGCTCCGTCCGCGTGATCGTGGACATCGGCATGCACCTCCAGCTCAAGATACCCCGCGCCCAGAAGTTCCACCCCGGCGCGACGTGGACGCCGGAGCTCGGCCACGAGTTCCTCCTGGCGAACGCGCACTTCCCGCCGAACTTCCTCGCGAGCGAGCTCACGCGCTACCTCGGCGTCCCCGCGCAGGCGATCAGCTACAAGATGGGCGAGCGCGCCTGGCTGCAGGCGCGAGACAAGGCGAAGGTCACCCTTGGGTCAAAGTTCGACCTGCGGGCATGGCACAACAAGGCGCTCAACCTGGGCCCAATGGGCCTGGCGCAGATGCGGGAAGAGATGGGGGGCGTGAGGGGTGTTACTTTGTTTTTCCCCCCGACAAGTTATGAGAGGACGGGCAGATCCCTCGAATTAGGTCCTCGATCTCCTCTTTTGTAAGGGGTCTACCGTTGGACTGTTTGATGACGATATCTTCGCCATGCTTTTTGCAGGAACTTGTGGTAGCCTGCGATGAAATCGCACTCCCAAAGAGTATCGTTGTCACCCGATTCATTCGGAATCCGATTGGCAGTGACCTTCGCCATAGAAACCTCCTGTTTTGGGAGCCATTCTCGCTTATGAAATGGGAAAGTCAACCCCTTTTCGCGACTTCATCCCAGCATACAGGGCTGCATAGACGGCCTGGAGGCAATCGTATCGGTATCCCGTTTTGTTCTGTTTCTACCCTCTCCCGTCGACCGCAACCTGCAAGAAGTCGCCAGGGGTCATGATCTTCACTGATAGGCCGGCGGCGGCGACTTTGGGGCTCAGGAGGTGGCGGCGATCGAGGGTGAGGAGGTACGCGGCCTTGCCGGCGATGGCGGCGGCGAGGACGCGGGCGTCCTTGGGTGAGGTGATGGCCGCGCACGCCTTGAGCAGCTCGGGATCAGGGCGGGCGACTATTTCGGGCTCAAGGAGCGCGATCTGCTTATAGTACCGGACGAGGTCCGGATCGTCGAATTTGCGGACGATGCTCATACGGGCTTCCAGCAGCACGGCCTCTGAGACGAGCCCTCGGAACCTGTTACTCGCGCAGACCCGCAGCACACGAGCCGATCCGCCGTAAACCGACCTGGACGCCGCAACGATCACGCTGGCGTCCAGGAATACCGGCACTCTTGGCGACGCTTTGGCCTCGCCTGCCGAGGCCACCTAGAGCTCGCCCTTCGCAAGCATCTCATCCACCTTCTTCGCCAGCTCCGGGTCGATCTTGTCCTCTTCCAGGAAGCGGGCGATATCCTCGTCCGTGTACCGGCGGAGCGAGTCCTCGTAGCCAAGCGGCGTAATTTCTAGGTGGTCACCTACGAGGTAGATGCTTAAAAGCGTCTCGGCCTCTATCCCAAGCGCCTCGCGAAACTCGTTAGGAATCGTCACCTGACCCTTCGATTGGGCCTTTACGATCTTGCGTCGTCCTTTTGTCTGCGTCACTTCCCTTTCTCCGCTTTTCCGAAATTCCGGATCTCAGAACCTCTTCATCATGTCATGACACGCATGACATGTCAAACTCCGCCCTGCCCCACCGGGTACTTCCTCGCGTTCTTCTTTACCTTTGCCGATATTGTTTCGGAGAGGTCTATGCCGTTGCGGTTGGCGAAGGACATACAGAGGATCATGACGTCCGCGATCTCTTCCGTGGCGGCCTGCCGGGTCTTTAGCTCGGCCATGCGGTCTTCGCACTCTTCGGGTGTGTACCAGCGGAACAGCTCCATCAGATCAGCGGCCTCGACGGAGATGGCCATGGCCAGGTTCTTGGGCGTGTGGTAGCGATCCCAGTTGCGCTCGTCGACGAAGTCGGCGACGAGCTGCTTGAGCACGGATACTGTTGTTGTTTCGTCCATTGGTTGGGCTCCTGTTTTGGAGTAGACAAGGGCAACTGTGGGCCCGGCCTTCGGAGACCTCTCTCCCCGGCCCTCTCTCCGATTTCAGAGAGAGGGGGTTAGATCCAACAGCCGTAGCCCTCACCCTTCGGTTAAGGCCCCGAAGGCCCCTCCCTCGGGGAGAGGAGGGAGACGCCCCCCATCGTTCCATCCTCCCCGGTCACCCTCTCTCTCGGCCAGAGGGCCGACTTCTCCCCATCGAATGGAAGAAGAGGGGGACCACGAAGAATGAGGATCGAATCTGAGCCTTTGGCTCAGACGGGAGTCTGAGGGCGAAGCCCTCAGGGATCAGTCCCCCTCTCTCCGTGCACGGAGAGAGGGGGCCAGGGGGAGAGAGGTCAGGCGGGGCCAGGCCCTACAGGCGCGCGCCTCGATCCAGCAGCCTTAGCCGTCATCCGCCGCGGCGGACCCAGAGCGGCAAAGGCCTTTCCCTCGGGGAGAGGAGTAGACACTCCCCGTCACGCCCCTTTCTTCGACATCTCCATAATCGTGTCCCACTCGTCTTTCGTCACCGGGTGCACGGAGAGACGAGGGCGGGTGAATAACGACATTTTCGCCAGGGCCGGCGTCGCCTTGATCTGCGTAAGGGTGACGGGGTGCTTGAGCGCGGCCTCGCCCTTGATATCCACCATGTACCAGAGCGGCTTGTCAGGCGTGCTCTTGGGGTCCGGGTGGTCGGATTTCGGGTCCCACGCCGTGTGGTCGGGGTAGCCGGCCTTCACGATGCTCGCAGTGCCCACAACCGCCGGGACGGCCGTGCTGGAGTGGTAGAAGAGCACGCCGTCGCCCTTCTGCATCTCGTCGCGAATGAAGTTGCGCGCCTGGTAGTTCCGCACGCCGTCCCAGTGCGCAGTACGGTTCGGCTCCTTCATCAGGTGCTCGAAAGAGAACGACTCGGGCTCGGACTTCAACAGCCAGTAACGCTTCTCGGCCATGGGGTCCTCCGAAGGTTGCGGTGGACGTGTAGTCTACCACGCGCAAACAAAAAGGGGTCCCGATTGCTCGGGACCCCAGCAAAGGCGCCTGGTGTTCGACCGCCGTTACGGCTTCGCGGCCTCCGACTCTTCGAACGAGTAGTACTTCACCCCTGCCATCGGCATCGTATAGTACATGACCGGCCTGGCAGTGCGCTTCTTCTCGGCGCGCTCCATGATCTCAAGGATCGCGCGCTCAACGTTCCGGCGAAGCTTCTCCTGTACTCTCACATCCTCGCGGACCGATACTACCATGACATCACCTCCCTGGATGAGCACCCTCCGGTGCTGCAGCTTTGGAACGGATATCACCGTAATTCCCGCACTACGTTGTTGATGTGCGATTACATTTTACTACTTTTGGCGCGCGGACGGCCATCATCCGAACGGCGTGCTACAGCCTAGCTGATCCTCGCGCGCCGGTTGCGGGCCTGTATCTCCTGGATGACCGCAGCCTTCTCCACATCGGAGGTGAACGGAGACGGCAGCTCGTTGGTGCCGAACGTCTTGATCATGTGCGCGTCCGGCTTGCCGTCGATGAAGTGCTGGGTGTACCACCGGCCATCCTTGACCGTAAGTTTGATCTCGCGGTTCTCGCCGCCCCATCCAAAGCTGATGTAACCAATCATCTTGCCCTCGATCTTACCTGGTGTTTGAAGCATCCTGCTCCCCTGTAATCCGGCTTTGATTAGAAATATAAGACTGCCGGTTTTGCTTGTCAATCGGGTGAGCGGCGATTGACAACCGCACGCGCGGGGTCTAGCTTAATCACGCAATTCTGTCGCTCCCAGGCTGTCCTGCCACAGATGTCCTCTCCACAACCCACTCCCCAGGGCTCCCACGTCACTTCCACCTCCAGCCTGTGGAAGATATTCGCCTACCGCGACTTCACGCTCCTGTGGGCCAGCGGCCTCTTTATGAACCTGGCCATGTCGCTCCGCACGCTCGTGAGCGCCCAGTGGCTATACGACACAACCGGCAGCGCCGTCCAGCTTGGCATACTGGGCTTCATCCAGCTTCTCCAGATGCCTCTCGCCCTGTACGGAGGGACGCTAGCCGACAAGATAGACCGCAAGAAGCTGATGGCCGGCACGCAGATCGTCTCTTTCGGTTCGTTGCTCTGGCTGACGATTCTCGCGGCGGCGGGCTCGCTCGCGCCGTGGCACATCTTCGCCGTGACCGGCATCGCCGGCATCGTGCAGATGCTGGGCTCGGCCGCCCGCCCTGCCATGGTTCCGCGCGTCGTCCCGCGCGGCCTGCTGGTCCACGCGGTAAGCGTGCAGACGGCGACGATGCAGATCGCCAGCATCGTCGCGCCCATCATCTTCTGGTGGATGTTCGAGTCTTTCGGCGTCGCCGCGTCGTTCGGCGTCTCGACCGCCATCGCCGCCCTCAGCGTCGTGTCGCCCGTCATCATCTCCGCCTCCGGCCGGCCGGAAGGCACGATGCTGAAGCGCACGACCGTAAGCGCGCTGAAGGAGGGATTCGGCTTCGTGATGGGACACCAGCTGCTGCCGGGCCTGTACCTGCTGGATATCGGCGTGACGGTCGTCAGCTTCTACCGCCAGCTATTCCCGATCTTCGCGGACCAGCTATACGGCATGGGCGCCAGCGGCACGGGCATGCTGAACACCGCCAACTCCGTCGGCGCTATCCTGGGGACGATGCTCGTCTTCTATACCGGCCGCTTCGCCCGCAAGGGGCTGCTGGTGATCGTCTGTTCGGGCGTCTACGCCGTGCTCCTGATCGCCTTCGGACTCGTCCACTACCTGCCTCTGGGATTGCTGATCGTCGCTGGGCTGGGCCTGACCGACGCCGTGAGCATGACAATGCGCCAGGCAATTGTGCAGCTCACGACGCCGGACAAGTTATTAGGACGCACGAGCAGCGCCCACACCTTCGCGGCCCAGGGGGCCAACAACGTTGGCCAGGTGGAGGTGGGGTTCCTGAGCGCGATCATCGGCGCGGGCGCCACCATGGTCATCGGCGGCTTCGTGTCCATCGGCGTCGTGGGCGCGATATGGTTCCTCATGCCCGGCCTGCGCAAATACCGTTACGAGCCGACGACGGGGCCGCCGGAGTGAGGAAGGCCTACTCCGTCACGACGAATGCCGTGACCATGCCGAACATGCCGTGCTGGCCCTCCGCGTGCGAGAGGATGTGGCAGTGGTACGCCCACACGCCCGGCTCCGTCGCCTTGACGATCACATCGAACGTCTCGCCAGGGGCCACCAGCAGCGTATTGACCTCATAAGGGTCCTTCAGCAGAATACCGTCCTTCGCGATGACCGTCTGGTTCATGCCGTGCAGGTGCATCGGGTGGATCTGCAGACCCTCGTTCATGTAGCGGATGCGGACCTCTGAGCCCAGTTTCGCGACGATCGGCTGGGTGGCGGGGAACCCCTTGCCGTTCAACGTGTAGCCCAGCGGGCCGTCGTTCACGACCATCAGCTCCTCGTGCGCCGCAAGCGGGTCCTGGTCAGAAGAGATGATGAACGCGCCCATGAGCCCGCCCGAGATCTGGTTCGCGCCGTTCATGTGCGAGTGGTACATGTGAGTGCCGGTGTGAGTCACGGTGAACTCGTATGTGAACGACTCCCCGGGCTTGACGAGCGGCTGCGTGATGCCCGGCACGCCGTCCATGCTGTTCGGGACCTTCACACCATGGAAGTGTATTGGTGTGGACTCTTCCAGCTTGTTGTGGAGGAAAATGCGGACACGGTCGCCCTGGTTCACGCGTATCTGGGGCCCGGGTATCTGCCCGTTGTAGGCCGTGCCGTCGCGGAACTTCCCGGGCTCAACCTCCCAGCGTATCTCGTCCGCCGTAATATCGTAGACCTTCACGTCGCCGTCCATAACCGGCACCATGAGCTGGTTACCCAGGGCCTCCGTCTTCGCAGGGAAGGCGTTCACGCCGGCCATGTACTCGGCGTCCATCATGTCGGACATTTGCTGGGACGTCATTGTGGGGCTGGCGGCGGGGACCGCCGTGTGCGCCGCCGGGTGAGTCGTGGCGGTAGCCGCTGGCTGCGTTGGCTGTTGCGCCGCGGGCTTGTCGTTACATGCAGCGGCAATCAGAAGCGAGGTCAGTCCGACAGCGCCAATCAGCTGGGGACCATATCGTACTGGGTGTGGTGTCTTCACGGTCCATTTCTCCGGTTGAAAATTCCTCCGCCCTTGGGGAGCAGATTTGAAACCAGTCTATGGATGAGGGATAAAGCGGGCGTGAAGAAGGACCAACGAGTGGTGAAGAACACGTGAAAGAGGCCTCCGGGTTACCCCAGAGGCCTCTTCATTTCCTGATCTTGCCGCCAAGCGGAGCTGTCTATTATCTCGACTTGATGTTCGCCCGCCGGCGGACGAAGAACGCCCCACCCCAAGGGCCATCGCAAGACCGATGAGGCCCGCGCGGTTGCGCCGGGGACGGAAGGAAGAGCATCGAACCCGCCCGCCGGGATTACCTGTATTGTTGTGGTGGCCGGCTCGGAATGGATCGTGCTGCCAGGGCGCTTCGCCCGGTATGTGAAGGTGTCGTTGCCGGTAAACCCGGCGTCCGGCTCGTAATCGAACGTCCCGTTGCTCCTGAAGGTCAGCTCGCCGTGCTGCGTGCCCGAGATCAGCTCTGCGAAAAGCGGGATGCCGTACACGTCGTCGTCGTTCAGCAGCACGCCGTTGGGATTGGCAAACAGGACGTCGCCTTCGCCCACGCTGAAGAAGTCCTCGGACGCGCGAGGCGCGGGGTTCGGAAGGATTTCGATTGTGACAACGGCCGGGTCGGACGCATCCTCACCGTTGGTCACACTATAGGTGAATGAGTCGTAGGTGGTGGTGACGTTGCCGGCTTCTGCGCTCTGATAGGTGAAGCTGCCGTCCGTGTTCAGGGTCAGGCTGCCGGACGGGGGGGCCAACGGGATTACAGTGAGCGGGAGGCCGGACGGCTCGTCGTCGTTGAATAGCACGCCGTTCGCCGCCGTCCTCACGAGCGGTTCACCGGCAAGCACGACGTACCGGTCGTCCGCGGCGGTCAGCGGTCCCAGCACCTTGATGGTCACGACGCCCCAGCCCGGGTCCGTCTCAAAGGTCTCCAGGCCCGGGTAGTATGTATTTGAGGCCGCATAGGCGAACGTATCCACCCGGGTGAAGCCGGAGTCAGGGTAGTAAGTGAAGCTGCCGTCGGGCTCCAGGGTCACATCCCCGTTTGCCGGCATTGTTCTCAGCAGCGCGGTCACACCAAGCTCCGCGGCTACCGGGTCATTGCCCAGCACGCCCGGCGCCAGCACCTCAAGTGGGGACCTGCTGCCGGTAAGGGCGAACTCGTCGTCCACAGCCAGGGGAGCGCTGGAGGGTGAGACATCAAATATGATCCGGCCTTCACACAACACATCACCGTCCTGCATGATCAGGTACCGGAAATTGTCGAAGCCTATGAACCCGGGGGCCGGAGTGTAAGTGAAGGCGCCGTCCGACCAGAGGTCCAGATCGCCGATCCCTGCATAAGTGCCGTCAATGGCGACATCGTAATCGAGAATGCCAGAGATCCTGTCGTTGGAGGTTACACCCTCTGCCGCGGACCGGGAAAAAGCCTCCCCTTGGACCACGCTGTATCTATCGCGGACGGCGCGCACCGGCGGGAGCGAGTCGCCGGCTTCGATGTCCACCCACGCTGTGGAGCCGCCCCCGCAAAATTTGCCTGCATCGTCGTCGGCATGGACGATCTCATATTCGATAAAGGCGACATAGTGGCCGATGGGCCCGACCCTGCTCGGAGCGGTGTAAACGAGCTCATTGCCATTTTGGGTGAGGTTACCGATATCGGGCATAGAGGTGACGGATATTGAGTACCCTTCCGGCGAGCATGGGAAGAGAAGATTACCTTCGTTCAGCATGTCGTTCCACAGGGGGTTGATGGTGACGGAGCCGCCGACCTCGACGATGTAGCTATCGTCTTCGGCGATAGTCGGAACGCACCCTGCCGCCATGCTGAAGAAAGCGCAGAGAGCAAGGACGGCGATGAGGATGGGGGAACGGAAGCCGAGCAGACGCCGGAGCTGTGACATTTTGGGGAACCCTCCCGTGTGTTGGAGACGCACGGGAGCCCGTACAGTAACCCGCCGCGCGACGACCGCGAAACTTCCGGCAGGCTCTCCCACCGCGCAGCACATCAGCCCCGGCATGCCGGATGCGGCCCATTGTAGCCGAGCGAACGGATATTCTCAATGCCTGTGTATATGCGGGGTATAAATGGGATTTGCGGTGCGAAAGGCGGGGAAGGCCGGTTTATTGTTTGCGGTCCATACCTGTTGTAAAGAGAATGCACTCATCGATGGCGGTAAGTGTGTTCTGCGTGACCACGCCCAACCGGGTTGTCAGCCGAGATGAGTCAATCGCCCGTATCTGGTTACAAAGAGCCACCGAGTCACTTCTCAACCCGGCCTCGCCGATGGGAATCATGACCGAGGAGGGCAATGGAGCACATCGCAAGTTTGTCGTCAGCGGTACTGCAATTACTGTGGTCGTATGCCTGCTGATCAGGTTGTTCTGTATTATCAAGACTGGCCGAGTTCCCGCCTGTTCAGAGCCTCGAATCGGGTCGAGGTCCGGCACCCAAACCTCCCCGCGTTTGGCGGTCAATTAGCGTCCTCTCGCCTGAGTCTCTTGGAATAGTCACTCAAACCCGCCTCCGCCAGCTCGGAATCCTCTTTGGAGAACTCTGCGTAAAGGGAGGCCAGCTGCGCCGGGTCCATCGGCTCGGCACCGCGCCGCGCCTGGTGCTTCACGTAGGCAACGTACTCCGAGACCATTTCGAGCTCGGCATCGGTCATCGATCCGATTTGCTCCGAAAGTTTTTCCTTGATGTTCGTGGCGCAGTTCTCCGTCTTTGGACCTACATCGTCATTTTACTCTAAACCGTCACCCTCACCGGCTTGCCGGTCTTGGCGGACTCGTCCAGGGCGTTGCAGATGGCTACGGTGCGGACGCCGTCGCGGACGTTGCAGACGGTGTCGCCGTTGGTCTTAATGGCTTTGAGGAGGTTGGTGAGGATTATGGACTCTTTGACCTTCTCCGCGGGCAGCACCTTGTTGTCCAGGTGCGTGATCTCGCAGCCGCCGAGCTCGGCGCGGCCCATGTGGGCGTGGATGGAGGCGCTGCGCGTGCCGTCGTAGAGAGTTACGAACCACTTTGAGAGAAAGTCGTTCTGGCCCTGGTCGGCGCTGATGAAGGTGGAGATGCCGCCGCTCTTCCAGAGGATGGTGCCCACTACCCCGTCCGGATAGCCGTGCGTGCCCTTGCCTTCCGGCTCAAAAAGTCGCCCCTCTGCGTAGACGCGCTCGGCGTCCGAGTCCATCAGGTATGACAGGATGTCCACGGTGTGCGCCGCCGTGCTGATAAGCAGCCCGCCTCCGTCGTCGCCGTGCCAGATCCAGCGGCTTGCGCCTGGGCGGCTGTCGGACATCGCGAGCTGGCCGTGGCTGACGCGCGGGCTCTTGATGAGCTCCTTCACCTTGAGCACCGCCGGGGACAGCCTGAACTTGTAATTGATCGCGAGCTTCACTCCCGCCTTCTTGACGGCCTCGGCGACCTCTATCGCGTCTCGTTTGGTTACGGTCATCGGCTTCTCAAGCAAGATGTGCTTGCCCGCCCTGGCGGCGGCCAGCGCCATAGGCTTATGCGCGTCGTGGTGCGTGGCGATGAAGACGATGTCTATCGACTTGTCCTTCATGACCTTTTCGGGGTCTGTGGTGGCGTACTTTCCGCCGTAATCGGCGCATAGCTTCTCCGCCGAAGCCTCAATAATGTCGCAGAAGCCGACGATCTCCAAGGCCGCGCGCTTCGCGTCCTCCGCGTGTCCCCTGCCCGCGTGCCCGCAACCAATGATAGCCGCTCTCATGTAAGTCTCCGGGAAAGAAAATTATGAATTATGAATTATGAAGTGAAGGCCTCGGATCGGACCTTCATCATTCATACTTCATAATTCATAATTTGCCTTCAGGTTCCGCTCTCCACGACTTGCTGGCGCTTGCACCACGATGCCCACGGCTCTTCCACCTTCGCGCAGAAATCCCAGAAGTCCGCCTGGCGCGAATACAGCTCTTTTGCACGCAGCACGATCATCGTGTAACACCCGCGCTTCTCGTCCAGCACATCCGCGATGTGGCACATCTCGAGCGCCTCAGGCGCGCGCTCCACCTCCCAGAAGCGGGCCTGCACCGCGCCCTGCACGCAGTACACCGTGCTCGTTTGGTCCTCCACCGTGTCCTGGCACATCTTGAGCGCCTTCGCCGGCTCTCCAAGCGTAACAGCTGCGATGTCCCGCCCGTAGCTCTCGAAGCACTCGTGGTGGACGATGTTGGGTGTCTCCGCGCAGGCCTCGGCAACCTTGCCATAGTTGTATTTGAATAGGCCCAGCATGCGCGTTGTCTGGTACAGGTAGCAGGGGCCCAGGTACTGCTCGCCGACGGCGTCGCACGGGAAGTGCGGGTCGTCCGAGATGTAATCCGATGTGTGACCCATATTCGCCGCAAGGCCGCCCACGACGTTTTCCATGAAAATGCCGGAATAGCACGCCCGCCGGTCCCGGTCCTCGCCGAGCTGGTCGCACAGGCCCAGCGCGTCGTAAAGCTCGTAGCTTGTCCACGCCATCAGGCCGTGTCCCACACCGTGCAGGCAGTTGAGCTTGTTGAAGTACGAGGTCGCCGAGTTGCAGAGCGTCTCCACGTCCGCCTTCAGGTTCACCGTTCCCCTGTCCCGGAACAGCGCCTCGGTCGCGCCGTGGTACGCCCCCGCCTCGCACTCGTGGCCGGTAAGCGCGAAGGCGGACGCGCCGTACATCGCGTACGCTATGTGGCCAAGCTGGTGGGCACGGTCGTGACAGAGCACGTTGCGCTCCGAGGCGTACTCGAACAGCATCGTCGTCACCTGCGCGGGGCCGTACTTTTCCAGGTAGTTATGGAGCAGCACGTCGTCCTTGAACAGCGCAACATAGTCTTTGAGCGAGATGTTGCCGGCCGGCTCGAAGTTAAGGTTTGCGGAATTGATCACCAGCGGCTCGGGCGCAAACTCCTCGCCGCCAGTGACGACAACCAGCGCGCCCTTCTCCGGGGCCATGTGGTTGTGGTAGCGCCAGAACCCGGGCTTGTCGAACGTGAACGACCACGCGCTGCCGGGCGGCACCGTGTCCTTCGCATCGAACTCCGGGTATATCTGGTGAGTGGGATGGATGCTCGATGCAGGCCAGAGCTTCTTCGAGGAATCGTTCACAAACCAGACCGCCTGCCCGGCGGTCACATCCAGCCGCTTCGGCTCAAAGCCTGCGTCGGTGAACCTGACCACCGGCGCTCCCGCCTCCACCTGCCCGGCGGAGATATGCGCGACCATGGCGGTTCCGTTCGGCGCGGCCGGCGACTCGTCGCCGGAGCAGGCCACGATTGAGAGCACAAGAATTGCGGCCGGAAGCAGGAGCGCCCTGGCTACGCGACCGGACCGAAAGGCAAATCGCATGGGCGGAGTCCACTCAACGGGGATGCGTCCGGATACCGGACAGTTCCCCATTATCTGCCGTGGACATCACAGGCGCAAGTTTGGAGGAAGGCGTGGCGGCACGCAGGCCGGTCCGGCGGCAAAAAAGAGAGGGGCCCCGACGGCGGGGCCCTTCTAAAAGCAAGTGTCCCAAGAGACCTTGCGATCATCTCACCTACTTCAGATGCTCTCGGTTTCCCAATACGCTTCTGCTGTAACTGTGATGTCCGCTCAGTTCCTTGGGACAACTTTAATATCGCATACCTGGAAGCGCTGCGCTACCTGCGGACGGACTAGGCCGACGTGCAGAGACTTGTAATTTGCCCGCGATTGGGCTATCAATTAAACATCGAGCTCCGGGAGACCCAGGATGAAGTCCTCAGTCCGCGCAGTTGAAGCGTCTGGAACGGTTGACCAAAACGGCAACCTCCACCTGGACGAGCCGATTACCGAGCTCGGCGAAGGCCGCGTGCGGGTCATAGTGCTGCCTGCGGGGTACGAAGATATATCCGAATTAGAGTGGCTACAGGCCGTCACTAACAACCCCGCCTTCGAGTTCCTCAACGATCCCGAGGAAGACATCTACTCTCTGGCTGACGGCAAACTTGTATCACATGAAGGGTAAGATCGTCCTGCTGCCGTTCCCGTTCGATGACCTTGCCGCAAACAAGGTCCGACCCGCACTATGCCTTACCCGGCCTATCGGCGCCAACTCTCACATCGTCGTGGCGTTCATCACCAGCAAAGCCCCGCCAGACCCACAGCCATCCGATATATTTATCGACCCTCACATGCCAGGCAACGAAGTCTCCGGGCTGAAAGTGCCGTCTACGGTTCGCCTGCACCGCCTTATGACGATCTCCACATCCGGTGTCCAGCGCGAGCTTGGCTTAATTCCTGTGAGCAACGAGGCCGAGGTTAACGCGAAGTTGAGGAAGCTGTTCGGGCTAGCGGCCAAGAGCCGCTAAGCGCGATACCGAATAGACGCAAAGTGGCCTAAAAGGAACACCAGGAATGCATCGTTTCCTTATCGTCACTGAGAAAGCAGATAAATACTTCTCCTCATACTCGCCTGACCTTCCAGGCTGTGTCGCCACTGGGAGGACCCGCCGCGAGGCTGAGCGAAATATGCATAGGGCCATTGAGATGCATGTCAAAGGGCTGCAGGACGACGGCCTGCCAATCCCGCCTTCACAGTCCTCCGCAACCTTCGTCTCAGTATCCTGAAGCGGCAGACTCCCAGCAAACACAGTGAGGGGGCAGTCAAATGTGACTGCCCCCTCACTGCATCAAAAACAGGTGTCCCAAGGGACCTTGCCCTCGTTCCAGTTGCCTCAGTGAATACTCCAGTTTCCCGGATCTTGCGCTGCTGCGTCTGAATCGTGTGGCTCAATTCCTTGGGACAACTTTAATATCGCATAACGATAAGGCTTGCGCTACCTGCGAATGGACTAGGCAGAGGACACTCCAAGAATGACGCCCACCCCCTACCTCACCACAATGTTCACCAGCTTGCCTGGCACGTAAATGAACTTGGCTACCTGCTTGCCTTCCAGGTGCGCCTGGATGCGCGTGCTCTCCAGCGCGATCTTGCGCGCCTCCGCCTCCGTCACGCCCACCGGCACGTCGAGCCTGTCGCGCACCTTGCCGTTGACCTGGACGACCAGCGTGATCACGTCGTCCGCCGCCAGCGCGGCGTCCGACACCGGCTGCGGCTGGTTGTGGATGCTGTAGGCGTGGCCGGTGCGCTCCCACATCTCCTCCGCCATATGCGGCGCCATCGGCGCAAGCAGCACCAGCAGCTTCTCCACCGAGTCCCGCCAGGCGGCAGACCCTACCGAGCCCCCGCCTGAGGCCCCGGCGCTCCGTACCCCCTTTGCCCCTTCGCCGCCTTCCCCCGTCCTCCGTACCCCGTCCCCCGTACCCTTCTCCCACGCCGCGTTCATCGTGTTCGTGAGCGACATCAGCGCGGCCAGCGACGTGTTGAACTTGAACTTCGCCAGGTCGTCCGTGACATGCCTTACCGTCTTGTGCGTTGAGCGCTGCAGCTCGCGCACTGCCGTCTCGTCCACCGGCGCGGCGTCCAGCTCCGCCGGGTCGCGCGAGGCAATCTCCCACACGCGGTTCATCCAACGCGCCATGCCGTTGACGCCCCCCTCGTTCCACTCGCCGCCCATGTCCCACGGGCCAAGGAACATAAGGTAGCAGCGGACGACGTCCGCACCGTAGACGTTCACGAACTCGTCCGGCGCGACGACGTTCCCGCGCGACTTGCTCATCTTCTCGCCCTTGGAGAGGATGTGGCCCTGGTTGAAGAGGCGGACGAACGGCTCGTCGAAGTCGATCAGCCCAAGGTCCCGCATCGCCTTGTTGAAGAAGCGCGCGTAGAGCAGGTGCATCACTGCGTGCTCGGCGCCTCCCGTGTACTGGTCCACGGGATTCCACTTCTTGATCGCCTTCGGATCGAACGGGCCGCCTGCGAAGTGCGGACTCGTGTAGCGCATCTGGTACCACGACGAGTCAACGAACGTGTCCATCGTGTCCGTCTCGCGCCTGGCGGCCTTGCCGCATTTCGGGCACTTCGTGTTGACGAAGCCCTGGTGCAGCGCGAGCGGTGATTCCCCCGTCGGCCTGAACTCCGCGTCCTGGGGCAGCACGACGGGCAGGTCCCTGTCCGGCACGGGCTGCTCGCCGCAGTCCGGGCAATAGATGATTGGGATGGGCGTGCCCCAGTAGCGCTGGCGCGAAATGAGCCAGTCGCGCATGCGGTATTGCACGGTGCGCTTGCCCCAGCCCTTCGACTCCACGTACTCGGCGATCTGCTCTTTCGCAACGTCGCTCTTCAGGCCGTTGAACTGGCCAGAGGCGACCATTGTGCCGACGCCGGTGAACGCCTCCGTCAGCTCAATTTTTTCCTCTCCCTCGACGGGAGAGGATGTCGCGTTAGCGACAGGTGAGGGTGAGGCTTCCGGCGGGGCGATGACGACCTTCACCGGCAACCCGTACTTCTTCGCGAACTGGAAGTCGCGCTGGTCGTGCGCCGGCACGGCCATGACCACGCCCGTGCCATACGTCAGCAGGACGTAGTCGCCGACGAGGATCGGAACGCGCTCGCCGGTGAGCTTGTTGACGGCGAACGAGCCGGTGGGGACGCCCGTCTTCTCCTTCTCAGTGGACATGCGGTCCACCTCCGTCTGTCGCCGCGCCTGCTCGATGTAAGCCTCCACCGCGGCGCGGTTCTCGGCGGTCGTCAGCTTCGGCACCAGCGGGTGCTCCGGGGCAATGACGACAAACGTGACTCCGTAGATCGTGTCTATGCGCGTCGTGAAGGTCGTCAGCTTCGTCTGGATTTCACCGTCCCCCGTACCCTGTACTTTGCTCTGAACCCCGTAGGAGCCCGGCGAATCGGGGCCGTACCCCTTCTCCAGATCGAAATCGATCCTGACGCCCGTACTGCGGCCAATCCAGTTCGTCTGCATCAGGTTGATCTTCTCGGGCCACTCTATTTTTGAGTGGTCGAGCAGCTCTTCGGCGTACTTCGTGATGCGGAAGAACCACTGGTTCAGCTCGCGGCGCGTGACAACGGTGCCGCAGCGCTCGCACTTGCCGTCGTCCGTCACCTGCTCGTTGGCGAGGACGGTGTTGCACGAAGGGCACCAGTTGGCGGGCGCGAAAGCGCGGTAAGCCAGCCCGGCCTTGTAGAACTGCAGGAAGAGCCACTGGTTCCAGCGGTAATACTCCGGGGTGCAGGTCACTACCTCGCGGTCCCAGTCGTAGATGGTGCCCATGGTCTTTAGCTGGCCGCGCATCTTCTCGATGTTCGCCATCGTCCAGGTGAACGGGTGGACGCCGCGCTTGATCGCGGCGTTCTCCGCCGGCAGGCCGAACGCATCGAAGCCCATGGGGTGCAGCACGTTGTAGCCCTGCATCCGGCGAAACCGTGCATGCGCGTCCGAAGGGGCCATGGCGTACCAGTGGCCCATGTGAATATCGCCGGAGGGGTACGGGAACATCGTCATCTCGTACCACTTGGGGCGCGGATCGTCGTCGCGCACCGCGTAGAGCCTGTCCTTCGCCCACCGCTCGCGCCACTTGGCCTCAATCTCCGCGGGGCTGTAGCGTAGCTCTGTGCTGCGTGATGTGGTTGTCATGGATGCTCCGATCGTGTGTTGAGTGACCGCGACTGTGGGCGAGGGCGGAAGAGACCTCTCTCACCCCAGCCCTCTCTCTCCGACTTCAGAGAGAGAGGGGGTAAATCCCTGAGGGCTTCGCCCTCAGACTCCCGCGTCGGGCCTTTGGCCCGACGTCAGGGCTTTTCGGACAATAAATCTTGGGCGGCCTCGCTTATCTTTTTGAGAACTGCGTCTATGTTTTCGAGAACGTCCTCGTTGGTGAACCTCAGGATGGTGAAGCCGAGGCTTTCGAGTATGTCTTGCCTGATCTCGTCTTGCTCTTGCTGTGTGTCGTGAATAGGGCCGTCTATCTCCAGGACCAGTTTCGCCTCTGGGCTGTAGAAGTCCACTATGAACCGGTCGATGGAGTGCTGTCTCCGGAAGCGGAGGCCATCGAGGCGGCGGTTGCGTAGCCGCTGCCAGAGGGCGTCTTCCGCGGCCGTCGAGGCCGAGCGCATTCCCAGGGCGACGGGCCGGAGCTTGTCCCACAGGCTAGGAGCAGTGCGCCATTCCGCGTTCTTTTCAGGCTGCTGTCTCACGAGATCCCCTAAGACCAAAAACTCCATTAAGCCGACTGTGGGCCAGCCTTAAGAGACCTCTCTCCCCATCCCTCTCTCCGATTTCAGAGAGAGGGGGTAAGGCACCCAACCCGGCGCCTCCCCGGAGTCAAATTGAGCATAGGCTCGGCAATGCCCGAAGCGGGCCGCAGGCCCGAAGAGAGTCTGAGGGCGGTAGCCCTCAGGGATCGGTCCCCCCTCTCTCTGAAGTCGGAGAGAGGGGGTTAGGGGGAGAGAGGTCGGCGCCGGCCCTACAGGCCAGCACGCCACCGCCATGGTTTTCTCCTATCCCCAAAAACAAAAAGTCCCGCCCCACAAAGGGACGGGACCGTATTTCGTTGTGTCCCGCGGTACCACCCTGATTGCCTTCCCGATAAACACCGGGAGCGGCCCGCTCAACGGCGTTAACGGCGCCATGCCGTCCTGCCTTGAAGCGGTAGTCGGTAGTAAGTAGTTGGTAGTCGGTGAAGACCCAACAGCCGACGGCCACGTTCGGGCAAGATGCTCGGGGGCGAGTTCGCGGTTGAGGTGCGCCGGGATTCCACCATCCCCGGCTCTCTATGGCCCTGCAGACCGCTACTACTCCCCGTCAACGCAAATTACTGAATTCGTAACTGTGATGAGACAAGCTAGCACACCGCAACAACGGAGGTCAAGCCGTAAAAAGAGAGGGACGACATGGAAAATGCATGTCGTCCCTCGAGAACTTTCGCGAGTGGGATTCGAACCCACGTAAACCGCTTGTAAGGCGGCTGTCCTACCACTAGACGATCACGCTATGGAAAAGCCATCAACTATGGGTTTATATCAAATGTTCGAATTCTTGTCAAATCCCCCACCCCACCCCTGCACCCCCGCCAATCGCTCCGCCAGCTCTATCGCGTACGGCGCGATGACGCGTATCTCCTCGGTGGGCGCGATGCGGACGCCGTCCTCGCGGAGGAGCTCGGCGCCGCTGGTCAGCTGCTCCTTGGTTATCCACTGCCAGCCGGGGGCGAGGGGGCCGGGCTCGCCGAGGGGGCGGCAGACGTAGATGAGGTCTATGTGCTGGTGGAAGCCGCGCACGGGGTCGTGGATGTCCTCGACCATGATGGTGAAAGGCGCGGTGACCTGCGTTGGGTAGGAGATTTTGAACTGGGGGCTGTACGGCAGGACCTCCGCCTCGATGCCGGTCTCCTCATGTATCTCGCGCCGGACGGCCTGTACGGGGTCTTCGTTCTCCTCAATGTGGCCGCCTGCCGGCAGCCACGTCTTGACCTTCTTGTGCCAGTGAAGCGCCACCCGGCCGTTGTGGACCATGTAGCCGGTGGCGGTGAAGTGACGGGTAACGGTCATCAGGAGAGAGCTCCTTGGGCGGGATGAAGAGAATTATGAATTATGAAGGATGAATTATGAAGTGGGAGACCGGGAGCAGCATGTGGTTGTCAGTCAGTCGGCCCTTTTGTCTGGCCAACTACTTACTACCTACTACCAACTACTCCCGTCCTTCTCCTACGCCTGCGGCGGTACAGGTGGGGGAAGGTTTCCCCGCGGCTTCGTCCGGCCCAGCCCCTTCAGGCGCGAGCGGAAGATCACTACTGCCAGGACTACCGGCACCCAGATCAGGCTGAATACCGCAACCCAGATGAGCAGCGACGCGATTACCTGGCCGAAGCCGGACAGCGCCTGCACGGCCAGTTTGAGCTGGTTCTCCGCATCCCACCCGCCGATCACCCAGCCCTGCGGCTCCAGCACGCGCACATTGACTATCCCGGATGTCTCAATCGGCCCGGCGTCGCTCTCCGCTGAAACCGTCACGGTGGCCGTGTACGGCACCGGCCGGTGGTTCAGATATACATGGGTCGTGACCATGCTCGTGACGCCGTCCGCCAGGTCCCCTGTCGCGGGAGCGGAGCCGTCCCCAAACTCCCAGCGGTGCCGGACGCTGCGCAGTCCGTCCGGACGCGTGAACGACCATGTAAACTGCACTTCATCGCCGGCCTCGACGTTCTTCCCCTCGCCCGGGAACACTTCGATCTTCGGCACGCGCGTGACGGTGACGATGATCGTGTCCTCGCCCTCGACGATGCCTGCTTCGCCGGTGCCGGTGATCTTGATGGTCGCGATGAACGGCGAATCGCGCTCGTCGTTGTAGTTGTGCGTCATCGTCGCGGTCGCCCGCTGCCCCTCAAACTCCGTCGGCGTGGTCCGGTCGGAGATCGCCTCGGGCGTGCCGTCGCCGAAGTCCCAGGTAACGCGATAGCTGTCGATGCCCGGGGGCGGTGTGAACGTGGCGCGGAAGCGGATGCCGTCGCCGACTCCCGCCGTCCGGTCTGTGCCGGCGTCTACGGGCATCGTCGCCGCTTCAAGCTCCAGCCGCAGGTTGATAAGCGAAAACGCCGCGGTCGTCTCCAGGAACTGGATTCGACCCTGCAGGCTCTCAACCTCGCCCTGGATCTGCGTGAGCGTCTGCTGCACCCTGAGCGCGTCTTCCACGTCCGCAGCCCGGGCGAGCAGGTCTCGCAGGGCCTGCTCGGTCGCCTGGAGGTTCTTGAGGCGCGCCGTCAGGTCCACGTACTCGTCGGTGACGTCTTTGCTCGTGGACTGCTCCGACTTGACCTCAACGGCGAGATGGCGAAGGCGGAGCACGGCAGCATCCAGCCTGTCCGCCGGGACGCGTATAGAGATTGTGGCCTGGTGCTCCTCCGCACGGTTGGATGAGACCACCCATCCACCATTCTCTACGGCGACGCGGCTGACAGCGTCCACGCTTGCAGCCACATTTTCCACCACGCTGGTCATGTCCACGGTGCGGACGATAATGCGCTGCTGCGCAACCAGGCTGGCAATCGCCTCTTCCGTGCCGGTGTCCGCCGGCGTCTCCGCCTGCTCCCCGCCTGGACCGCCCGAAGGAGGGGCGGGCTGCTGCGGCGAAGTCGGGGCAGACGGCTGAGGGACCGGAACACGGTCCATACCTGATGACCCAGCTGAGCCCGGGTTGCCCGCGTTACCGGGCAAAGCGGGCGCCGGCATCTGCCGCTCTTCCGTCTCGGTCCCGGCACACGCAGCCAATGCGAAGGCCAGGACCACTATGGCGGCAATCAAGGCAGTTCGCAGAGCTGTGACAGTCATGGTGAACATACCTCCGCGACCAGAGTTGCACTATGTAGTACGTAAATAACCCTACCGCAGATTACACTGAATCACAGTGAGACCGTTTGAAGCCCATGCAATAGCGCTGCAAATCTCATCCGGGCGACAAAGGAGGCCGCACAACACAATCTGCGAAATCTGCGTAATCTGCTCCGATGGAATACGGAGCCCCTGCCTACTAGTTGGAAGGAGCCCTCCGACCGGAAGTACCGGAGCCCCTGCCTACTGACTGGCAAGAGCCCCGTTTCCATCGGGGCCGAGTCCTATCGGGGCGGACAACTTCTCTCTATTGGCCTATGAGCTTCGGCTCATTGTAGTGGCTCCGGTGCATCAGCGTCCCGTTCTTCGCGTCCAAAGCGACTGATGCGTACCGGTAGGTGGTCCGCGACCCCTGCGGCACTATGCCGCCGGAGCGCCACTCGCCCTCCGCCTCCACGAACCATACCATCTGGTCGTACGGCGCAGCCTCCGGGCCGAAGTTCACGTCCGACGCGTAACGCCGAGCGAAGTCGCCCCAGTACGTCAGCTCGGCGACCGCGTTCCTGGGTCCCTGCACAACGTTGACCTCATGGGCGGCCACGGACAGGAGCTCGACCGCGCGCGACTTCGCCTGCTCAGGGGACATTACGCCCTTAGGCGTGAGGTCCGGCGGGAGCGTCGTCGCATCCGGCCCTGGAGTGAACGGCATGGAAACGGCCGTGGGGCTAGCTGTCGGTTGGGCTGCGGCGGCCGTCGGCGTGGGCGTCGCGGGCGTAATCGCCGCGGTCGGCGTCGCGCCCGCCCCTTCGGAGCATCCTGCGGCAATGGCCGCCACGGACGCCGCAGCGATCGCAAGCCTTTTGAGCATCATAAGTCCCACCTGCGATTAGATTTGCAGTTACACCTGAGTAGACGCCCTATCAGGCAAAATTGTTCCGCGCCGCGCGGGCGTGTTATGCTATGCAAAAGCGAATAAGTACTAGGATTAGGCTGGGAGCTTGGGCAATGGCCAGGCTGAGAGGCCCCGACCGCTCGGGGCGACCGCCAGAACCTGACCCGGGTAATGCCGGCGCAGGGACACGCCAGTCCGGAACTTCCGAAAGCCGCCGGCCCTGGCCGTGCGGCTTTATTGTTTCGTCCGGCGCCGCGGCGTGCGTATTAAAAGAGTGACGACAGGGAGCAAGAATGAACGACCCTCTGGTCATCGCAGGGAAGCAATTCAAATCGAGGCTTATGGTCGGCACAGGCCGCCACCGCAGCATGGAGGAGATGGTCGCATCCGTTGAGGCCTCCGGCGCGGAGATCATTACCGTCGCCATCCGGCGACTGAACCTCGATAAACCGAACGAGAAGAGCATCCTGGACTACTTCGACTGGAAGAAGTACACCATCCTGCCGAACACGGCGCTCTGCAAGACTGCCGACGAGGCCGTCTTCACTGCGAAGCTGGCCAGGGAGCTCACAGCCTCAAACTGGATCAAGCTCGAAGTCCAGCCGTTCTTCCCGAAATCGCTCCTGCCTGACCCCGTCGGAACGTTCGAGGCGGCAAAGCGGCTCGTCGCCGACGGCTTCGTCGTGCTGCCATATATTCATGCTGACCCGATACTCGCACTGCGCCTGGAAGAGATAGGCTGTGCAACAGTCATGCCCCTCGGCTCGCCCATCGGGTCCGGCCAGGGCGTGCTCACGCTTGATGAGATCAAGGTGATTATCGCCGAGTCAAAAGTGCCCGTAGTGGTGGACGCCGGCCTGGCAGTCCCCTCCGAGGCCGCTCAGGTGATGGAGCTTGGGGCCTCAGCCGTGCTGGTGAATACAGCCATCGCCCAGGCCAAGGACCCGGCGCTCATGGGCGAAGCGTTTAAAATGGGCGTCGAGGCCGGGCGAAAGGCGTTCATCGCGGGCCGCATAGTGCGGCGCACCGAGGCCGTGGCCAGCAGCCCGACGACGGGAGTGGCCGCAAACGCAACACGGAGCTGATACTTGACGAGCCAGATCGCACTTCCCGCCTTGTGCCTTGTTACAGACCGCCTCCGCAGCCTCGGGAGGCCTATTGAAGACGTTGTGGCGGCGGCGGTGGAAGGCGGCGTGAACATGGTGCAGCTCAGGGAGAAGGACCTCCCATCCCGAAAGCTCTACGACCTTGCCGTCAGGCTGCGGCAGTTGACCCAGGGCAGAGCCCTGCTCATGGTCAACGACAGGCTTGATGTTGCCCTCGCCGCAGGCGCGGACGGCGTGCAGCTCGGCGAGGAGGGCCTGCCCGTCCAGGCGGCGCGGGCGATTGCCGGCCGCCTGCTCATCGGCAAGTCGGTCCACAGCCTGCGCAGCGCTCAAACGGCGCAGAGCGAAGGCGCGGACTTCCTCGTCGCCGGGACGATATTCGAGTCAGGCACGCACCCGGATGGCCCCACGCAGGGCCTCGGGCTGCTGGCGCAGCTCCGGGCCGGCGTCGCCACTTCCTTCCTGGCCATCGGCGGCATCACCGCCCAGAACGTCGCCGATGTCATCGCGGCGGGCGCGTCCGGCGCGGCCGTCATCACCGCCATCACCCAGAGTCCATCCCCGAAGGACTCCGCACGCGAGATCGCCTATCGCATCCAGGCCGCCTACCTTGCTTCCACGAGAGGCCATGTGAGGGGGCAAAAGCCGTGACCGTCACCGTCAACGGCAAACAGCGCGACCTCCCGCGCGAGACGCCCCTGCTCGAGTACCTGGCCGCCCTGGACATCAACATGAAGCTCGTGGCCATAGCCCACAACGGCGCCGTCCTGCGTCGCGACGAGCTCCCAACCGTGACAGTGCGCGACGGCGACTCGCTGGAGATCGTCCATGCCGTCGGAGGAGGATGAGGTGGAGAGGGGAGTAGTGAGTGGTGAGTTGAGAGTAGTGAGTTGGGAGTTGGGAGTTGGGCGTGCGGGACAGAGAGGGTGATCCTTCTTCCTTTCTCCCCCTCACGGGGAGATGTCGCCGCTCTGGGCGACAGAGAGGGTGTTGCCTTTTGATCGAAGGCTGTTCCTCCTCTCCATTAGGAGACCTTTGCGTTACCTCGGGAGGAGAGGATTTTGGACGAGCCTCTTCAAATTGATGTCATGTTCGGGCGAATTTTTAGCCCCGGCATCCGCCGTCAGGCATGTTTCGAAGCCGGAGCGTAAGCGCCAGGCTGCCTAATGGCAGCCTGGCGCCACTT
>Ga0194132_10001646_pt1 | contig 44770 bp, 32 predicted proteins | sample TA2KigOf80mmetaG_FD_148612 | JGI IMG/M metagenome (GOLD analysis project Ga0194132, IMG submission 148612) | Freshwater microbial communities from Lake Tanganyika, Tanzania - TA2015054 Kigoma Offshore 80m | ecosystem: Environmental > Aquatic > Freshwater > Lake | place: Tanzania: Lake... | reverse complement strand
GGCTGTTGCGGCTAATCCCTTTAGGGCCACATGATAAGCCTTGACCAAAAATCTTCCAGTAGCAAATAATGCGTGAATGCCAAGAAAGGCCACAGACATTGCACTCAGGGAAAGCGTTGCTGCTTTCAATCCGAACGTCAAACCTTTCATCATCATGCCACCAAATGCGGCAATCTGTTTGTGAATCTTGAACATCATTCGTTCAAGTTCTTTGCCGTTGTGGCCAAATGCCCTGAGGGCTGCATTCGCTGCGGTTGTCGCTACAGCGACTTTTGACATCGAGCGGGCAAATCTGTCGCCCGCTTTTCCAGCAGCCAATAGTCGTGCTGTTGTTTTACTGGCGTGGTCGCCAAGTTCGTCAATTCGTTCGGTTGATTTACGGGGACCCTGGTCGGCACGGGTCCTAACGTCAATCGTTATCTCTCGTCGAACTTCACTCATATGTTCCTAAGTCGTGTTGAAAGAGCGTTGTCTTTCGTTTGACTCGGGCTGAGGGGAGTGCTACCGATGCTTGTCCATCTCGCGCCGTTCTCGCTCGCGGTCGTTACTTATAACTTTAGCACAAGCAAGCAATATAACCCACTCAATATCAGTGCAATTCATCAAATCAAGGGGATTTGTTCCCCACAATTCACCTAGCCTTGCGGCATTAACTATTAAGGAATCCGCGACTAATTCGTCGAAGACTCCTTCATAGGGTCCTCTGCGTCAACAGTGTCGGAATATCCAGCCGCCTCGAGAATTGCTACAGCCGCCGATTCAACATGTGGGTCAACACCAAAGAAAGCCCGAACGCAATCGGGTTGTGGCCTGGTTGTTTCGGTCATGTCTAGGATTGCTGCGGAAGCAAACGTCAATTCATTCCCGTCTGCGTCATGAACTTCTTCACCATTGAACATCATGCCTTGTGTGGTGTGTCCAACAACTAGGCAGGCAAAACGCAGGGCGTCCATGCCGCTCTTGGTGTCTTCACCAGCGGCTTTTCGCCAAGAACGAATTTGATGCTGCGTGATATTTGGGCTAATGATGATTTTTACATTTGGCCGCTCAGGTACATTTATGTAAACCGAAGGACGTTCCACCTTTTTGCGGACGGCCAGTGTAAGTTGGTCAAGAAGGGTCAATTCGCTCTTCTTTTCAGCCTTTTCGGCTTTCGTTTGCTTTTTGGGCTCATCACCCGATGTGTAAAGTTCAGTGTTGCTCATGAGCACAACCTAGCACACCAATACCAACCCAGGCGTAAATTGTTGTTTTAATTAAACAACAGTTGATACAGAGAACGTAAGCGCAAACGTTGATGGGGCACCCGAAGAAGAGTCGCCGTCTGGCTCAGTTAGACCAACCAAAAGCGCCTTTGAGTAGAGGCGGTCAGTTCCCTTAACGGCCAGGTCACAGTCGCGAACTTCAACAGTGACATCGTAGTAGGCCTTGCCCACATACTTACGAAGTTCCTTGATTTTTGCCTGCAAACCAGTTGCCAAATCGGATGGCACCAAGTCATCGTCAAAGTGTGCAGTCACCGTAATGTCGCCAATGTCAAACGGAGCGCAAAGTACGGTTGGCGATGCTTTGCCACCCTCGTAGATTTTTTCTACGGACGCGGTGATTTCGCCACCAGAGACCTGAGCGAAAACGAACGTCTCAAATTTTGGAAGGTTGCCAAGGATGAGCGACGACTGACCACCATGTGGAGCAATCTTTGCCGTAACTTGTCTTTGTGATACTTTTGCCATTGGTTATCTATCCTCCGTTGATTAGACGACTGACTTGGTCAGGTTCGACTTGACGATGTCGATTTCAATTTTGTCCCCAACACCAGACACTCGAACACCGACCCTGGCCTTTACGAGACCGTCAGCAAGTTGAGCAGTTGGATTGAGCGCTGCGTCGCACTTCACGGTGTACCCGTAGTCGATTCGCTTACCGTTCACATCGAATGCTTCAAACAGTGCTCCGTTTTGACGGAGTGGCTCAAGAATCGCAAGCAACTTTGATTCCACTGCGGTGAAAATCGTGTTTCTTCCATCGATGACACTGAAGATGAGGTCCTCGAGCGTACGATTGGCATCCACGACAATCTGGTTGACCACATCTTGTGCCGTAATGTAACGGAAGTTTGATGTATCCGATGAGATTGAACGGGCGCCGTAAATGCGAATCGTGTTGTTGATAACGCGGATTGCATTCACAAAGGCCTCATCAAGAGAGTCACCAGTAGATTTGTCGATATCTGTGGCAACACCATTGACAAACGATGACGCTGAAATCAAACCAGCACCAGGCCTGTGTGCACCAACTTGAGTGTGTGCAACCGCTCTTTTGCCAGCAGCATAACCAACTGGTGGAATTAGTCTATCGACACCAGTGACACCCGTGGGAACAAATACCCAGGGGTAGAAGTATGCAACGTGTTCTGCGGCAACACCAGCCGCAGACAGCGTGTTTCCACCAGTTTTTGCTTCAGCAATCGTGTCGTCAAATGCTCCGTAGAGGAATGCGACTCTGTTATAGGTATTGGCATGATTGGCCAAGGCAGTTTGAACGCTGGAGGTAATTGACTCCGTGTTCATGACAACACCAGTTCCATATGATTCAAGCAACAGTCCAAGTGCGGTGTTGTATGAGGCATCGACAATGTTGGATTCATCCGCCGAGCCAGCGCTCAACGCAACTGGCGACGGGTCATCGTGCGGCAGTCCTGCTGCTCCCAAATCTGTAGCAATTACTCTCTTTGATGCGGCAACGTTTGCGTTGATTCTGCCGACTGCCTGGGCAACGGTTGTGCAGTTGCCAGTCGAAACAAGCAATGTGCCAGAATCATAGACCTTCACAATAAAAGTGCCAGCAACAGTACCTGGATTTATAACCTGAACGGTGATATTGCTACTCCACGAACCAGGACCATTGGCGGTAACCGTCATGACGTTCGTTCCACCAGCGCCAGCCGTTGTGTCGAGAGTTCTGAAACCAGTGGTCGTCGTTGGTCCAACTACGCGGGCAATCCACGCTCTTGTTCCGCCCTCTTCAAAAAACGTTTCTACTGATGGGTGCAAATACGAACCCGTGTGATAGGCGCCGAACAGCGCCTCAAACTCGGAAAGGCTCGTCACCAACTTCGATGCATTGACTGGGCCACGAAGAGCCTTACCGACAAAGAATGCCTGAGAAGTCTCAACCGAAGTTGCTGCCGCTGGACCGACTCTTACTGCTGTTTGTATGCTTACGCCTGGCATGGCACCTTCCTCACTATTTGAGAACTTTGCGTATTAATTTGATTCCTATTGTACAGAATCATTGTCTTCTGGGGATGCAACTGTTGATTCTGTCTGCTGTTTTGGCTCAGCGACACTTTTGGCTTTTGATTTTGCGGATTTTGAACCGCCAATCTTATCCAAAACAACCAATTCCCCACTTTCAATGCCTTCTGTGCACTTGCCGCATGACGACTCATCCACTGCAGCAACTCCCATACTGTGCAACGAGCGTCCCTCATCGTCAACCACAAACGGACCGCCAGTCACGTTTTTGACAATTGTCGCTGGGCCGTCAACAGAAGACCAGTCGTGATTGTCAATTATTTTGAACAAATGATGACTCACCAGAAGCCTCCTTGTATGGCTTTGCATAAATTGTACTTCATAAATAATTAATCGACCGTATGGGTATCCGTCCAGGTGCTCTCCAAAAGATTTGTATCGGTCAAAGGCTGCTGGGAAATGGCAAATTCGATTTCTGAAACTTCGCCAATATCTTGACGGGTAACCACTTCGTTAATTGAAAGGTCATACCCAACGTATGCGCCGCACAAAACCCTGTCGCCCTTTAGAAGAGTGATTTCCGAAAATTCTTCCCTCATACTTGATTCGTCAATCATTACCTGAAATGATTGCCTTGGGTCGACTGCCTGTAGGCACGGATAGTCAAGAAGCGCAGAACGGACAACCGCCGTAAGTCTGTCTCTGGCAACGGTTGCCTCATCGGCGCCTACCGCCCTACACCAAATGTAGGTTCTCATCGCATAAAAAACCCTGTACAGCGGGTCTGGCCCATCAAACCCCAATCGCTCAAAACGTGTCGTTGAAATCGCAACCGTAATTACAGTTGGCCAAGTATCAAGGGCCAATGGTTCATGAGTGTAAAACTTGAGTGGCGTGGGCAATTCAGTGCTTGATATGTTCCAGCCGTTTCGATAGCGCACCACTCGTTTGGGTAAATCATTTTGAAGGTACGAAGAGACGTAATCCTTTGCAAAGTGAGCGCCGTGCATGAGGTATTGCGACATATTTACTCAACTCCACCCTCAACAACCCAATCCGCCATTGCATCAGTAACTTCATTCACCCAAACATCTGGGGCAAAAAGTATTGTTCTTGCTGGCATCTTTGTGGTTCCATATTGGTGAAATCTTGCTATTCTGCCGTCAAACATAAAGCGTGCACTTTGTCTGTTGCCATCTACTTTGGGACCCTTTGCAATCGTGCTAAATAATTTGCCGCTTTGAACCAGCATTGGAGCGCCAGGAAAGTTCCTCGTTTTCCACGCCCCATACTCTGCGTCCAAGGGTTTCCACCCCCCAGACGGCAAACCCTGGGCAGTGAAGTTGCCAATCATGTATTGCTTCAAACTTTGATTAAGCGCTGGCCAAACTGTGCGGAAGTCACGCATTCGTTTTCTTACATTATCCAAATAATCCAACGTGTCATCATTGTTATCAATATCAATCTTCATTCTTAATTTGAATTCTGACATTATGCGATTCTTCTTCTTGAATACTTTTTGAGTTGCATCAATTCTGTTTCCAAAAATCCAGTTTCAACAGTAGAAACACCGCGCGGATTGAGGTCCTTAACACCCACGACGTCGTCATGCATATTCTGCATTTCTCGTGTTGCTGCGCGAAGAATCATCAATTTAAACATTTTGATATTCCCACCATCCAGTCCACCCTTGTAGGTGACCCGTATGATGTCATTCGCAAAGCCAGTGTAAATATCCAAGCCGTATCTTCGAACGGTATATTCGCTACCGTTTGCCGTCGCTGTGCCACCAGAAGCATATGTGCCAGTTACGCCAGAGTTCGCAACAGAAAATGTGTTTGTTGCTACGGCGGTTATTGTCTTTGCGTTGATGTTGTATGTTGTTGGCGTTGCCCCAGTCACTGTCACCGTTTGCCCAAGTGTGAACTCATGGTTTGCCGCTGTATACGTTGCGGTTCCAGAGGCAACGGTTGCTGCGGTGACCGTGGCTATTCTCTTTACGGCCTCACCAAGAATCTTGTTGTGTATTGTTGGTCCATCCATTTCCACTTTTGAAACAGAAACAATCGGAGTGTTCCGCATGTAAATGGTGCTTGGCGGTGCAGCGTAAGTAATTACACCGTTGGGGTCTGAATCACCAAGACCAAGCCCTTGATTGTAAAAATAGGAACCCATCGGTACGTTGACGTGGTTTGCTTCGAGAATATGCGTCTCTTCAACAAAGTTGCTCACCTCAACAGGACGACCAAGATATGTTTCCATTTCGCTTTGCAGGCCTTGCAAAATGATTTCGGCTGCGTCCTGCTGACGCAAGGACAGACTGATGTCCATGTACGTCGTGAGGTCGGAAAGTGTTACCAGCATTACTCAACCTCGGTTTTTCTGGAGTTTTAGCCTCTTAGTGCTCGACCTGCCGCTCCAGCCAATCCGCCGCCGCCAGGTGCAAGTCTCCGCAAAATGCCACGGCCAAGATTCTGTGCGCGTTCAATAGCCCTTCTTGCTCCGCGACGCAACCTGCCCGCTCTGCCGTCGTCTCTTTCTCGACCAGCAACGCGAGTTTTTGGCTTGTAGCAACGAGTCAACCCGTGTAACTTGCCGTCAAGGGGTCGTCTTGCGCCACCGATGCCAAATCCTTTAAAGTTGCCCTCTGAATCAAACATGGGAATGCTCTCCTTGATTTTTCGGCGCAACGATAAACGAAGCGCTCGCATCAAATTTTATCACTACTGGCGCCAGGGCAGTGTTATCTATCTGGATTCGGGGGCCGTTCAGCCTCAAATTTGTCTACGGTGCCTGGTGGAGCCTCAATTGGAACCCATGCGCGAGAGTATTTGTGTTCCTTGTAATCAAATCGTTTAATAATTGTCCCATCCATAAGCAAATCAAATTCCTCAGGACCCATTGACAACAATTGATGTAAATCGTTTTCTGTGTATTTTTTGCTCTTTATGAGATTTTTAACAACATTAGAAACACGATGAGCGAGTAGTGACCCCCTAGACCTATTTAAACGAAGGTGCAGCATTGCCGCCTCGATTGAATCGCAATCAATCACTATGCAAGGAATATGCGTAATCGTTTTTCGTAATGCCGCACTGTCTTTCACTATTCGCCATCTGTGGTAACCGTCGATTATCGAACCGTCGCGCTGCATCACGGTTAGTGGTGAAATAAATCCAAGTTCTCCTATTGACCTAGCCAAAACCAACAAATCGGGCCTAAGAATGTGTGTGCTTTGCCAAGACCCAGCCCGCAAATCATCTACCGCAATATCTTTAATTTTCACTGTTGTTCTCGCCTTCTGCCAATCTCACGGTGTGTGCTTTTGTTTTTGGCCCAATCGGAGAAACCGAAATTGAATTAACTATTTCACCCAAAAACATCTGGTGCATGAGGGAGTAAAACGTATATGACTTGGGGTCACGTGTATATTTTTTGCGAAATTCGGAAACGAAAGCCATGGCCCTGCGCTTAGTGTAATCATCCATCATATGGTCGTTTATAAATTTTTTCGCCCCATCAAACCCCTGCGCGGCATAACTCTTAATTAATTTGTCGTAATCGAATACTGACCAGTATCTACGCTGGGCATCAATATCTGGATAACACCTAACTAGGTCATCATAGAATTCTGGCTCGGTGGCAACAACATCACCAATTCGTCGAATTGCTATTGCGTGCAGGGGGACACCAACCCTGGTGTTTCCCCCAGTTACTGCTGCCCTGTCGTAATACTCACAATACCGTTCATTGTGCTCTTCAATAATAAACTTGAATACATCGGCTGTTTGCCAATCGTAAATGACTTTTGCGAACTTCATCGGTATCCCGCGTTTTGATTTATATGGCGTGACGATGTAATTTTCGTGGAGTTTTTGTACAAGCGAGCGATATCGAATCATTGATTCGCTTGCTCGGACCCCAGTCACAAACGCAACATTGCCTTTCTTGCCCTGCATGGTGTAGTAATCACAGATTTCAGGAATCCCCTCTTCGCTAGATAGCCCAAAATGTTCGGCGGTTATTGCCCATGGCGGCATCTCCCTAACCCATCTGCCAGCCGCTTTGCGCTGGGAACCCCAAGACACAGTTGAAGAACGTTGACCCAAAACCCATATCTCAGTGCTTTCTGGTAGGCAATACCATTCCATATCAACCCACGGTTTCTCGCGTACATAATTTATATAATCAATAACAAGTGGGCTGACGTGTTCCTCATCACGGAAAATGACTTTTACAGGACCAAGTCCGCGTTCTTCGTGGACCTCCTTGGCAAGCAGCAATACCGCGGTTGAATCCTTGCCACCAGAAAACTGAACACAAACCGTGTCGAACGTGTCGTATACGTGACGAATTCGTTGACGTGCCGCCTCAACACAATTGATGTCTAAAAAAAGGCGTTGTCGCGTCATGCGTCTGTGTATGTGTTAATGAAATTGATTAGGCGCTCGGCAGTTGTTACCCCATCAATTGCTGGGTCGTTGCGTAGCCAGCGAATGAAGTCGTACCAACGGCGTTGCTGTTCTGGCGAATCAAAAACAACCTGAACCGAAACTATTGCTTGTGGTGCAGAACCAGGAACAGCAATGGCCGAACCTTGTAGAACTATGTTTTTTTGGTCCATGTCTTTTGTGGCAATCAATTTTGATTCACCATCATCGTCCTTTTCAACCAACGCAGATATTTGTTTTTCGACTTCTTCCGATACTGGAAGTTGAGGGGTAATCATGACTGGGGCAACATAGTCGGAGTTGGCCATTTCGTCCAACTCTTTTATTGTCGCGCGCTCAGCCATGGCAGCCATTTCAAATTCGTCCCAACCAAGACCACTCCATAGGTCAGAAAAATCCTGCGAAACTTCCGTCAACAATTTCTGAAGCATGTCGTCATCGGTATGGCCGAGTTCCATCGTTCGGTTGTCGGCCAGGGCGTACGCAATTGCACGTTTGTCGTCGCCATCAATAAATACAACCGCAATTTCGCTCCAACCAAGTTGTTTGGCGGCCATCACCTGGTGGTTGCCCGCAATAATTGTCGCTGTCCCATCATCGTTTTTCTTGACAACGATTGGTTTTATTTGCCCGAATTCTTCATATGACGCTGCAATAGCGTTTACGTCACCCTTTCGGGGGTTGTTGTTGAGGTATACAAGTTGGTCAATTGGGAACACCATTGACTGCAGTGAGGGATGAATTTTGCTCACACTTGCACTCGCACGTTTGCGTTTAGGGTTCGTAGCGAATCCATCGATGTTCGTAGAGAAAGAAGTTTTTCTCGCTTAGATTTAACCAGCGCTTCAGCGATTTTGTAGTCGTAGTCAAAGTCGGCCATCTTGTAATCGGCCCACGCTTCGCGCTCCTTTATGGAGCCTTTGGCTGACAGATATTCCTTTGCCCAATTGGCCTTGTACAGCGCCTCTTTTTTGGCAGCATCCTCGGCTAATTTTTCAAATGCTTCAGTTTCGCTTTCCAGTAAATCCATCATGCGCAGTAATTCCTGCTCGATTTCTACTTGACTTATTGGAGCAGTTCGGACCATCTCGTATTTCTCCTTAATGCCTTAAACAGTGGTTCCCAATCTATCTTTTCTAGGGCCGCCAACTGGTCTTTTGACCAGGAATACCACGATTCGTTTAGCCTGGCGTAGGCCATTTGCTCCAGCACCCATGCATCACATTCGTCGTCGCCACACCCATCATGGAAACGCATAGGAAACTGCTGTTTCAACGATGCCAAGACATCGTCTTTGTTGGAATTGCCGTTGCCAGTGGCAAATTTTGCCCTGCACTTTGGGGGTACTTCAACGATTTCAAACCCAGCCTTGTGCAAGGCCACCCTGACCACCCCACCCAACTCACCCAGAGAATGGGCTCTCGAGAATCTTGACCCGAAAGAGTAACCCTCAACGACTATCGCTATGGATTCCGCCGCCAGGGCAGAACTTACGATTCGGTCCGATATCTCAGCCAATCGTTCAACACCGCGCAGTTTTGACTTGATTGAAAAGGTTTCGCCATTAATGCTGACGCCAGTGGATGTAAGCGATAGGTCAAGACCCATCATTTTGGGGTATTCAATCTCTGTCGGGCTATCCATAGCCACAACATTAGCCGTTGGGTGGTTGGTTCCAGTGATGCTTTGACAAACCCAAATCAAAGGCCAGTTGTGGGTATCTACCTATCCTGTCGTGACACTTTCTGCAAACGGCCAACAGATTGGACTCATCCAAAATTGAACCACCCTGCGAGCGTCTTACCAGTTCGTGAATGTCCTGTGATGGGTTTTGTTGATAGGTGACCTTGCCGTCATGTTCGGCAAATACCCCACAAGCCTGACAATACGGGTATTTTTCCAACAACTTAACAATCAGGGGTCTTCTTAGTTGATACTGTTGCTCCTTCTTTTTACTACGAAAGCGCATTACAGATTACTTTCGTTAATCCCCTCAAAGGCCCACTCGTTATCCAGTGCCCGCCACAACGCCCTATCAATTTCCGTTGCCTCAAGGTCGTATTCATCAAGAAGCGAACGGTGCTTGGCAATCGCTTTTCTATAAAAGTTGGCATCACTGTTTAAAGTCAGCGCATCGCGCCGAACGTGGTCAGATGTGCCAGTCTCAATCATCTGGGTTACGTCATCAAGTCGTCGGTTGACATGAAACCTAAATCGTTCAATCTTCATCTTGCGCGACCTATATGCATAGTCGGCCTCTTGGGCGAGAATTACTCCATCTTCGCCCATGGAGCCAAAGCGGCGTGCGTCTGTTGCTTGGTCTGCTTCTATGTCGCCAATTTGGTTATTAAGGTTTTGAATAAGCAACACCAATGCGCGCTGCCAACGACTCCAATTTTCTTCAGCCAGCAAAGTCTGGCGCTGACGGCTAGAAATCTTGTTTTTCACGTCCTCGGATACGAGTCGTGCAAATTCGTCATCTGTTATGTAACTCATCGTTTACCCCATGCTGGACAGATTGGCCTATAGGAACACCAATCACACAATCTAGATTTTACAGCCTCGAACTCGCCAGTTTTACAACGTTGGTCGACCTCTTCTTTTATGCGCGTGACCCTGCTAATTGTTTTGGAAATAGATTCAGGTGTTACTTCCTCTGTATATTTAATACCATCGCGAAGATAAATGAGTTCCAGCGACACGACGGGAAATATCTGTATTTCCTGCATGATTGCCGCATAGATGCGCAACTGTTCAAACTTGTCCGATATCCATTCGGCGCGCGGCGTTTTGCCAGTTTTGTAATCCGAGATGGTTAGACCATTATCGCTTTTCAGCGACTTCGTGTAACGGTCTACATATCCCCTAAGTGCAACACCACCAAGTAGATGATTAAGTTCGCTTTCTAGTCCAATTGGGTGAACAGTGGTCGGGTCTTCAACCAACCAAAGATTTTCTATACAGAACCACGCTTGCCACCTAAACTTAGAAATATCGTCGGCGCGACGCAGGTGGTTTTCAACTGTTTCTGCGTACTTATCCATATAGACAATGCGTGCTTGGTCGCGAGCAGTGTCTTTTGTTCGAAGTTCTGGCGAAAACGCATACAGCGATTCAAGAACGTCATGCACAAAATTGCCCAAAACCGCTTCAATTCCTGGCTTGTCTGGAATATTGTCAATTTTGCTGAAACGAAATTTCAGCGGGCACTGCTCAAATGTCGCCAATGAACTCGGCGATAGATGTGGTGGTGGTGTTAGTACCTGTTCACTGTTTTGTGGCAACATGACTACCATTGAATTGTAGTCGAACCACCTCGGCCAGAAGAGCGTCTAGTTCGTCTGCGGTGACACCGTCAGCACTCTTGGGTTTCGGTTTGTCGCCATACGTTGACTTCCAAAACGCACCAACGGCATCACGCTGTTCCTTGCTAAGCACCCCTGACAAATCTTTAAAGTTTTGCCACTTTTTCTCGTGTTCGGAAGCAGGCGCATTGGATGCGTCAATTACCTGTTCGATTTCCATTGCCTCTTCACTGCGGGCAAGGTAAAGACCAACACCAAATGTCTGTGCGGCCTTCTTTACGGCATCGGAAATAGCGCCTTTAAACTCGTCGCCCAAATCAAGAATCGCACCCGACTTGGTGCGCTTGATTTTCTGTCCGCCGATTCCATCACGGGTAATCGTGCTGAATTCTGTAACGAAATACTCAATGCGAACATGCGCGACCACAAATTCAGGGTCATTGGGGTCACGGTGACAACTCTGAATGGTCATCGACCACTTGTCAACACCAAGTACCTTATTTAGGCGGTTGATGACTTCGCTGACAGGGATATAGGTCAGATTGACCCCACCCTTGTTGATTATCTTTTCCATCTCCTGCGGAAATGGTTCGGATAGACGATTGTATATGTCGCTCATTTGTTTTTGTCCCCCAATCGGACAATTATGTTTGTTTTGTGTTCGCCTTGTTCACAATATAGGTCAGGGTTGATGCCCAGTTCTCCCAACTTGCCAACGCGCCAATATGAAACGGCAGCGTAATCAAGCAGTTTTTCAACCATTTGTGTTGCCGTCATGGTGCGCTCGCCAGTATCCATGTCAACCGACATTTCATTCAGGCGTTCGGCTACTCGTGTTGCAAGTTTACCGTGGTCCCATTTCTTGCGGTCTGTTGCGCTCTTCTTTTCAACCGAGGCGCCAGACTGTGTTTCAACAAGGCCACGATTACCCATGAGCATGCCGACTTTGCCAGCAAACGAGTCATAGACAATTCCCATGTCACGTTTGACCATGTTCAATTGCACGAGCATTTCGCCCGCTTCGACAATGTCGGGTGTCGTGCGGATGTATTCATCCAGCAGGGCATCAATTTCCATGATGTCCTTGCGCCATTTTTCAAAGACAGAAATATCCAATGTCATCAGTATCTCCCAATAGTGTGTAACTAACTCACACTACGATACTGACTTTTCTCCTCTGTGGCAACCCCAAACCAGTTAAATAATTGAAGGCCCCCGTGGCCGAGTCAACCTGGTCATCGTGGGGGGCCGATTCGGGAAAAGCCGATAATTCATCCAGCCAGTCACCAAGCCAGACGCCCCTAACAGCCCTTACATTGCCGTTGGCAAGGGCGGCTGCAAATGGTCTGGCCCTGGTTATTTTGTCCCCAGAGGACCGAATTGCCCCAAAATCAAAGCCTGGAAGGACATATCTGGCAAATTGGTCGATAACAGCCTTACCCGACGACCCTGGTTCCTGTTCCATTCTTATGGGTACGGTTACGCCGTCCTCATGAGCGGTTTGGGCTACGAATTGCTCAACTTTGTCGGCTTTGACCCGCTTTTTCCTAACATCCAAGATGTGCGCAATCCCCTGGTCGAACATCATCAGGGTTCCAACCGTCCAGTCTGGGTCGGGCATGGATTGACTTGGTTCGGTTGCCGCCAAGTCCCAAAACCGAACGACCCGCGCTGACGATGTCGTTACGGGCAACTCGTCATTATCTACTATAACAACCAGGGTTCTATCAAACATGCTGCCGAGTGTCGTTGACCACCAGTCACCCTCTTCAAGGCGACGTCTTTCTACGGGGTCGAGCGCCGAAAGCGCCTGTCGGTATGAATCAACATCAATACCTGGGTTGTCGGTTAGTCGAGCGGGAACAAAAATTCTGCCCTTTTCCATTCCTTCAACAATAAATCTTTGTCTGACCCAGTTGGGTGCTGGATTGGATGCGCACCTCATACGTAAGGGAACAGACGCAAGTGGACCAGTTGCAGGACGACGCAATCGCGAAAACAAATACCGATAATCAGATTCCCTAATTTCTGTTACTTCGTCCATGCCAATGAACTGAAACTCTGAACCCTTGTATCGCAAGTAATCACCTGTGTTGTTTAGGTATCCAAACGTGACTCTGGCGCCAGACGGAAACGTAGCAATGAAACTGTTGTTATTCCAATGGATGTCGTCGTGCATGTCCGCCCATGTTCGAAACCTGTCCATTAACGCGCCAGGAAGAGACAGGTCCGCGAACGTTCTTCTAAAAAGAATGGCCGAGTACCCAGGTACGTCAACGTATTGAAGCGCAGCCATCAATAGTGCCGACGACTTGCCACCACCTGCGGCGCCGCCATAAAGTGCCTCAATTGAATACGTTCTTAAAAAAACCTTTTGATTTATTGACGGCTCCTCAGGGCAATACTGCGGCTTCTTGGGTTCAAGGTATTCAAGGATTTTGTTCCAGTCTTTAGCCACCATTCAATCGTAGACCACAAAATGCGCTAGTTTGGAGAACATGAACAAAGTGCGTGCATTTTTACAAAGAGTGGCGAATAGGACAACCTTCGCAAATATATTGATGGTGTCATTTATACTATTTACTGCAATAGGAGGCTTCCTTATAGCGCCCCCTATTGGTTTTATCGTCGCGGGAGTCACCTGTGGAGTTTTCGGATATCTATTGGGCGCTGAGTAGTTAAAAAATGGCTTGGAACTCATATAAGAACAAATCGCTAGGCAACGCTGCCGCCAAGGCGATTGGTGTTGGGGCACCAATAAGCCTTGACCCAGGCCGCGTGGGTAGGCCGTACCACGACATGTGGGATATTGAGCGGGCTTATCGCGAAGGGTTTCAAAAAATTACATGGGTTCAAAGGTGTATTGATGCAATTGCTGGCAATCAGGCAAGACTTCCCATAATTCTTCGCAAGGACAATTCCAGGGACGGTCAAGTTCTTACTGGAAGAAGAGCATTGCGCTCCCCACTCATCGAGATTTTTAATACAAAAGCAAATGAGGGCGAGAACGCGTTTATCTTTCGCTACAGACTGTCGTCTCAGTTACTTATGTCTTCACGTGGTGCGTTTATCGAAAAGATAAAAGGCAAAGATGGAAGACTTATTGGACTAAGCCTTTTGCCACCGCAACACACCGCACCGATTCCAGATTCAAAAAAATTTGTTGCTGGATATGAAATAAAAATGCCGACTGGGCAGACCGTGATTCTAAAACCAGACGATGTTCTTTGGATTCGTCGACCACATCCGCTTGACCCCTACCTATCACTAACACCAATGGAGTCTGCTGGAATTGCAATAGAGATTGAAAATCTAGCCAAGGTGTACAACCGCAACTACCTCATCAACGATGGTCGACCTGGTGGAATTCTTGTTGTCAAAGGCGAAATTGGCGACGACGACAAAGATGAATTACGCAATAGATTTAGGGGAAATATTGGCCGAGCAGGACATACAACAGTGATTTCGTCTGACGATGGTGTTGATTATGTGGATACTTCGGCCAGTCCGCGAGATGCTGCCTACGTCCAAATGCGACAAATTCAAAAAGAAGAAATCCTTGCCGCTTTTGGTGTTCCAGAGTCGGTGATTGGAAATGCCTCTGGCAGAACATTTAGCAACGCGGCAGAAGAACACCGTGTATTTTGGAATGAAACGATGCTTCCACATATTGATTTGTTGGCACGTGGCTTTGACGAACTTGACGAAGTCAATTATGTGGACTTTGATATTTCAAGCGTTCCAGTTCTTATTTTGTACAAACAGGAACGCTCTCGTTATTTTATGGAAGAAGTGCAAATGGGATTAATTAGCACAAACGAATATCGTGATGCAACAAGCCGCAAGAAGGTGGAGAGTGACCTTGCGGACTCCCTATTGATGAATCCAAACTTGACACCAATTGCGAATACGGAAAAGAAGATGGAGCAACAACCGCAAGGCGCAATGCCAGGAATGCCTGGTGTACCAGGTATGCCAGGTATGCCAGGTATGCCAGGAGACCCAAATGCACAACAAATCCCAGGAATGCCAGACGCTCAAGGCAATGTTGCAAGTCCGTTGGACCCAAATACCATGGCTGGCTCACTTGCACAGGAAGGGGTGCCCCCTGGTGGCCAAATGCCGCAGCAACTACCAATGCCAGCCGCCGACATGCCCATGGAGAATGCGGCGATTCAGCCAGGGCAACAGGCGTCGCTGCATAATTCTCAAATTGAAACAAAAGAGGACAGCGTTTCACTACAGAGATGGACCGCGATTCTCAATAGGGCATTCGAGAGAACCATTGAGCGTCAGCAGCGCGTGACTCTAGAAAAAATCAGGGGCAAAAATGCGGTAAAAGCCCTATCCGCTGGTCAATTAAACATTGACACGATTTTCAATACAGAAGTGTGGGATAGGCAATTTGATGAAGACATACGACCAGTGCTACAAACAATTATTCAAGACTCTGTTGAAATATCAGAAAAATCTTTAAATGGGTCAGATGTCGTAGCGCATCTCAATGCGCAAATCCAGAGATTCCAAGAAATTAATTTCGAGACATTCAACCTACTCAATTCCGCATACGTGTCTAGTCTTTCCTTTAAAGATGAAAACCATAGGGGAACCGCCTTTAGGTCTAGTTGTGTCGCCGTCTTTTCCAACATCTTGGCAAAAACGGTCAACGATGTTTCAATAACCGAGGCAAGACGAGCCTGGAATTTCGCAGTTTAGTTTCTGTATTTGTTGGGTGAATTGCAGAAATTGTTGCCACCCAAAGCCAAAAACTGGTTTATTATTACAGGGTACAAAAGGAATGTAGATGCAAGACATTCAATACAAGGCGAATAACGGCCAATTCAATATTGACGAGGCTCAGGGAATTGTCGAGTGTTTCGTTGCTGGTATTGGCAACAAGGACGCCGTGGGCGACATCGTATCCTCTGGCGCTTTCGCGAAAAGTCTTGTCCGTCGTAAGCCAAGAGTTGTTTGGGGCCACAACTGGAATGACCCAATCGGCAAAGTCCTTGAAATCTACGAAGTCCCCCCCAACGACCCACGGCTTCCGCAGAAGATGAAAATTGCTGGTATTGGTGGGCTGTATGCCAAAGTGCAATTTAATCTAAATTCAGAAAAGGGTCGAGAAGCCTTTACCAATGTCGCGTTTTTTGGAGAAGAGCAGGAGTGGTCGATTGGTTACAAAACGCTTGATGCCATCTATGACAACAGCAAACAGGCAAACGTCCTACGCGAAGTTGAACTGTATGAACTTAGTCCAGTTTTACATGGCGCAAATCAACTTACTGGAACAATCTCGGTAAAAACAGACGAAGAAAAAGCCCACATGATGCATATGGCGGGTGGACCAGCAGTTGCTGTTGCAGAAAGACCAGAGACGCCAGTTGACCCATTTGCGCAAGGTATTGCCCAGCCAGCAGGCAGCGACAGGACTGCGGCACTAGAGCAAGAACTTTCGTCAAGAACTGGTGGGCCAGTAAAAATCATGAAGGCCAACGAGAGTTCTGTTGTGTTTCTGAAGCCAGGCAAGGGGTTGTTCAGGCTTGGTTATCACTTCAACGGTGAACAATACATGTTCGGCAAGCCAGAAAAACTTGGTGCGACGATGATTGTTCAACCAGCAATGCCGAATCAAGGAATGCCATTCGCACAACCCAGGCCACAGCGAGTTCCAAATTTTCCGAATGTGCAGGGTAAGCCATCAGTTCAGCAACCAGTTATTCCCGTCAGATACGGCGATGGTGTGGCTAGTGGATTTTTTGACTCAAATGAGAAAGGTTCTGAAAAAGAAATTTCAGACTTGGCCAACATACTTGATGAAAAAACAAGCATAGTACAGGGTGGGGCGCTTGCATCAAGATTGGCCGAAATAGTCAACTCACTGCAGACCATAATTGGACAACACGAAGAAAAATCGGAATTACTTATCCCCTGCCCTGTCGAGCATATTTTTGAAACCAAAACTGCACTTGACCCAGTTTTCGATTATCACAGAATTGAAACGTACGTTACCGAAGACGGAATTGTTATTGCTTCTTCTATGTCTGCGGATGCATATGAGGCGGTGGAAACAGCAACCAAGGGCCTTATTGGAAGAATTGGAAGAATTGGCAGAGGCATTGGTGGTGGGGGAAAAGTTAGGCGCGGCAGGGCCGCGCTAGCCAGAATCGAAGGGGTTCTTGACCCAAGAACACGTCGCGACGTTGACCGTGACGGAATGATTTTTGACGGTACTTGGCGAGAGATGCCAGACCCAACGCGATTTGCCCAACAGGCACTTCGTGGTGCGCGGTCTGAATCGAATCCGCCGAATCGAAAACCCAAAAAGAGGATACCGCCAAAATCAACAACCGCCGCTGGAGCAAACATTAGGCGTGGAACCGCGTGGTATCAGGACTTACCACCCGAAAAGAAACCATTGCCAGTTCTTCTGACCGAAACAGAAAAGAAAAAAATTACGGGTGTGTTCGACACTTATTTTGCTGGACCTGGGAAAGATTTGCCAGAAGACCACATATTGCGCCGTGTTGCAAAAGAAATTTCCGCAGCCAAACAAGCAACTGTTGGAGAAATGGGGCGCGGTACACAAATAAAGAAATGGCTACCGAACATCAATAGGGGCGACCTTGAAGAATTGAGAGCCGTATGGCCAGACGTAAAAGGTGACTTTGAGGTTGCGGGAGCACCAGCCCAAAATAGGGGTGCTGGGGGTCAGCGCGGGCGGTCAGTCTTTGAGATATTGAACACGATTGTTGATAAGGGTGAATACGAACGCACGAACAAGGGGACTGGCGGTGGCGGTGGGGCAGCGGTTCGTGATAAAAACAGGGAGCGGGTAGCCAGGGGGTCCGCAGACTCCACCAGGCGCGCAGGAAAATTTCTCAAACATGGCGAACACCCACTTCTCGATATTGAGAGAGTGCAACGACGCGATACAGATGGCAAACCCATGTTTGATAAAGATGGCAAACCTGTAATGCGCGAAACGGGCGACATAAAAGCGCACCGTGCTGTTACGCGAAAAAACGGCAAACTTGTATTTGACCCCAACAGCAAATGGATTGAAAATGGGGTTTTGCCCTCAAACTGGATGACGATGGATGCAACGGAAAGAGTCGACTGGTGGTTTGACAATAGTGACAAGGTGAAAGAAGTTGCGGTTCCCAAAGAGGGGCAAGCAACCCAAAAACTAAGACGAGAAATGCTTGAGAATTATAAAACAGTTGAAGACCTAGTGATGGAAGACTATGACGCACTGAGGAGAAGTGACGATGACGAAGTGCTTGAAGGACCCTCAGAAGAAGAAAAGTTGCAGAGAACGCAGTTACGGGAGTTGTTGGACAGAATGGATGTCGCAGAAGAAGGGAATAGAAGAACAGTAAGGGTTGGACGAACCACAGAGAAACTCCCCGAACCAAAAGACACGCCCGAACAACCAGATAAAGACACGCCCAAACAACCAGAAAAGGGCAATCAGCCGAAATATGAGAAAGCGGCAGAGGCGGTTGCCAACATGGTCAAAAAAGAGACGCTGCGTGAGGGCCTTGTAAGCGATGTTGAGGAAATACTTGGCCGCATGGTTAATGCAATTTACGACGACGACGATAAAGAAACCAGGGAAAGCCTTCTTGAGGCGGCTGAAATTCTTGACCAAGAAACCATAAGTCTGATGGAAAATCACAGAAATCTCAATAAAGACGAATATAAAATCATAAATGCTTTACGCATGATTCGAGAAAGCCTCGAAGAAGACGCTAAAAAGATTAAACCATCAACAGCACCAAGGGGCAAGAGGCGTCAGGGCCGAGATACGGAAGGAGAACTTGAAATTGAATCTGATGCAGTACGCATTCTTGGCGGCAGGGGGCGTGTTGCCGAGCGTCAGGGTGCTCGCGCAGAAGGCGACGAAGACCAAGAGGGCGATGCGGTGGACAGGGGCTACGAGTCAGGCGTCGAAGGGTTTGACAGGACTGCGTTTGGTGAGGAAACACTGGACGGCGATGATGACGATAACAGGGGGGCAAGAAGTCAATCAGATAGAGCAATTCAAAGAGCGGTTACATTCCAGCGCGCTTATGCAAGGCGACAGGAATCAAGGGGTGCTAGGTCAACATCTGGAACCATAAAATCGCCACGAACCATGGTCACCGCAGAATCGACGTGGTGGAAGAAAATCGGTGATTCTCTTAGAACCGAAATAGACAAAGCGGAAACCCAGGAAATCAGAAAGGGTCTAAGTCTTTTGCGTGATTTGATTACCAAATATGAGGCTGGTGCTTTTAAGCCAAATTCCCGAAGGACAAACGTTGGGTCAATCAAAATTACGGCAAAAGAAGCGGATTTAATTTTGGATTCCGTAATGGCGGTTGTTGATAGGCAACAAACTGCTGGTCGCGGCAATGCCGTTGGTTCAAGAAGTGAAATTTTTGCAGAACTGCTTGAAAAAGTATCTCTTGCTGCGATGTCAACATTTATTGACAAAACATCCAAGCCGATTGACGAAGACGGCGATGTCTCCAAGAGGCGTCGGTAATCGTGGATTGTTCCCTCGGCAATAACGTTGTGAAGTATAATTTGTGAAAACGATTTAAGACATACATTGGCTAAATGCAGTACGTGCTACTGTCTTTTCCAGCGTAAATAAGGAGCCAGGACAATGGGTAGTTACGACAACAACGCAATGGTCAAACTCGATGCCGATGGCTCCGTTTTAAGGTGCGCCAAAGGCGCTGATGTTTCAGCCTGTGGATATACGCCAGGCGCCAAGGTATGTGCCAAGTGTGGCGCAATGCCCATGCAAATGAAGGCTGCGGACATGGATGAGGAATACGAAGAGGAAGAGGTCGAGGAGGAGGAAGAGACCGAAGAGGAGGAAGAGACCGAAGGGGAAAAGGGCTACGGCAAGAAAAAGCGCATGGCTGTCAAGGCCATGGACGTGGCCGAAGACGAAGACGAAGACGACGAAGACGACGACGACGACGACGACGAAGACATGGACGTGGCCGAAGACGACGACGACGAAGACATGGACGTGGCCGAAGACGAAGACGACGAAGACGACGAAGACGACGAACTTGAGCAAATGAAGTCTCGCCGTTTGAAGACGATGGGTTACAAGACGGCTGATGTTGGTGCTCGTGGATACATGTGCGCAATCGACCGCAAGGTATACCCAGGTGGTCAACCAGTGTGCGAAGACTGCCCTGGTGGTTGTATGGCAGAAAAGGGCATGCCAGGCCTTCTCCACGTTGAGGGATTAGCGGAAGATATGTTTGAGGGCCATGTGCTTGACTCTGGTTATTCTGCAGAGGCTGACATGTTTGTCGTCGATATCGAAGCAAAAGATGGAAGACCGATTGAAATCTTTATCGATGGAACAAGTGCCGAAGTTCTTGGATGGCACAAGTTGGACGGCGCCGCATTTGAACAGAAGTCACTTGTCGATGAGATGATGTTGATTGATTTCAATGACGCTGCAGAAATTGCAACTAAGTCGATTCAAGGCAGTGTCGTTGCAGTAGAACCAGACGTGTTCGAGGGCTACGATGCATACGCTGTTGAAATTGATGGGGTTGACGGAAAGTCTTATGATGTTTTCGTCTCTCTTGATGGTGAGGTTCTTGGTTACGACAAGTACGAAGAAGAGGACGCGCAGGCAATTGAGGCAGAGGCTGCAGAGATTGCACTGAAGCGTGCTTTCAGCGACGAACAGCGCGACAGCATGGCCAAAGAGGGCACAGCCCTTCCAGATGGCTCGTATCCAATCAGCAACAAAGACGACTTGTCTAACGCAATCCAGGCTTTTGGTCGCGCAAAAGACAAGTCGGCAGCAAAGCGTCACATCATGAAGCGCGCCAGAGCGCTTGGCGCGGAGTCGATGATTCCAGCAAATTGGGTTGCGGGTAATAAGTCAGCAGACGGTAGCCCAACCGAATCGGGTCAAACCATCGACGACGACTTCATGTCATCACTTCTGGAATTTGAATTGCTTGCTTCCGAAGAGAACAATCAACAAAATCCAGAGTTGTAAACCAACTCAAGAAAAAGGCGCCTGCCGTGCAGGAACGTAAAGTCGTAGTTTCTCGCTTTCTTACGGCCAAAATATTTACTCCTGCCGAAAAGAAATCGCCCACCGAGCGGGTATCTCAGTTTGTCGACAGTCGCAAACAGATTGCCCTGTATCCGTTCTCTCCTGATTTTTCGGTAAAGGAATTACTTGGTGGTGGCAAGACAATAGGCGGGGACAAAAACAAGGACCCCTCCGCAGACAATAAGGAAAAAGAAAAAAAGAAACTCAAATTTCAACGAGTGGGATTGAGTTGCTTTGACCCGAAGGCAAAGAAGCAAGAGGGACAGGAAATTATTCTTCACCCCAGAAGAAATCGTGATGGGCAACAGGGCGATGTTGCCAACGTCGGGTGGATGGATGAACGCCCAACAATGAATCCAAAAGAATATAAAGAGCAAGTTGATTACATGATGGCTGTTACTGGGCAAGGCCCACAAATAGTCGAGGCTCCAGTACAACGAAACAAAAGAACTGGAGAAATCAAGCAAAAGTCTTTGGGTAGAAACATCGGCCAGATTACTGGCACCGTTGGGCGAGCCGCCATAAGGGCCTTGGGAATAGTTGTTGATGCTGACGGAAGAATGAGATGCCCCCCTGGTGTTCCAGCGGCAAATCAATTCACGGACGAAATCGGTAGCAACTGTTTTGACTTTACACCGTCGATTGCCCACACGCTTCTTGCCATTGCACAACGAATTGGTTTGGACAATCTCACAAAACTCGCAACGCTTAATGAAGCGGTGCCAATAGCAAAAAATGAAGATGGACAAGTAGTCGCACTTCCGCGCGAAACCTATGCGGCAGCAAGACGTGGTGCAAGGAGCACGTCAACCCTGCCCTATCGGCTGTTTCCGCCTGCTGGTCCCACACCCCCCGCACCCGCTGGGCCTGACGGGTCTGAAGGTTTGAGAGCAACGGCAGTTCCAATAGACAGGGCCGACTATGAAAAAGAATTTAGAAGATTACTTCGTCAGGCTTATCCAGATAAGTCAGATGCAGAAATCGACGAACTAACCGCATTTCAGGTTGAACGCGTCAGGATACAAGATGCAATTGACGACGAAAAACGTGCTGCACTTACTGCCGTTGAAAGCAAGTTGGGTTTAAAGGAAGGTTCACTATCCAAAGCCAGCCCAGATGAGGTGCGGGCGGCACTTTTTGAGTATGCCAAAGACCACGCAAAGGTGGACTTGACGGAGTATTTTGACGACTTGGGCGACCCCACAATGACCATGAATGCCCACAATGCAAAGATTCATTATGGCGCTGTTTTTCTTGCTTTGGACAAGATGTCAAAAAACCATAGAAAAGAATATTTGGACTTGGTGGATTCTGTTGGTGGCGAAAGAGCACTTGAGCGCCTTCTGTTGGCAAGCGCAGATTTCGATGCTGCAACAATTCTCGCCAAAGCAGATGCAGACCTCAACGATGACGAAAGAGCATTCAAAAAGTTGCTGGACAAACCAGATGGTGTGCGTCTTTTGGAGATGGTGCGTCGCAATAATCTGAGAGTCAAAGAATATGAGGCTGGTTACTTCATTGGAATAGTAAATCAATTTGAAAACAATCCCAAAGTGGCTGAACAATCAATAAGATTCGTCAGGATGGTTGACTGGCGAGCAGAGCACAAAAACGGCAGCACTGATTATGGTTACGATGCGATGTTCGTAGTCTCGGATAGAGGGACGCCCTCTATTGAGGACTTTCAGCAGGGCATCATCTTAAATCCAATTGCTCTTTTAGCACAAATGAGAGATGAACCAGAATTTCCAGATGAATTTACGTTGTTTCAAGCACAAGGCGCTGGGACCGAAGTTGCAAAGTTGCAGAAAATAGCGAGCGCCGTCGATAGGGCCTCTGTTGAGCGCGAAGCAAGAGAGGTTCTTGCTGGAATTAATGATTTTAAAAGAGTCAAACAACAAATGGACGTTGGTGAAAATAATCCACAGTTTGTGATGGAAAAGGCCGCGGGTACAACGGCAAGGGCTCAACTCATTTTTCATCACGAAATGATTCATGGTCGACAAGTTACTGCTGTGTATAACTATCTAGAGAAATTGAGAAAATCACCCGCTGGCAAAAACCTCAAAGATATGGACAATTCACAACTGTTGGATTTGGCTGCTGACTTGGTTATACCTAGGACCAGCAGTCCAATGGGTGGCCTAATGATGGACGGACAAATAGTCAATTACGCCGACATGCTTTCCGACCCAAAATTCCTTGGCGGGATGATTGATGATTTGCCAAAAATAATAAACGATTTGTTTTCTCGTGGCACTGGTGGGGCGTATTCACAAACAAATATGTGGCAGGCCGTTGCGTTGAGACACGTGCTTGACGGAGCAACAGAAAAAGAAAGACTCACTCGATATAACGCTTTGCGTGGGAGAATTGACGCTTTAATAATGGAAGGAAAGGAAAACTCCCCAGAATATGGAGGGACGCTAGTAGCGCTGAGAATTATTGAAGCAGCGTATGGAAGTGTTGGACACTCAATGCGTGGTGAGGCGTGGGAGAAGGTCGCCCAGGAGTTACGAAAAACGACCGCAATAGCCTTGATGGAGTTGCAGGCAGAGATTGGCGCGGGTGTCGCAACAGGGATAATTAAAAGAACTCCAGAAATAGATATGCTACTTTCCCCAATCGGTTTGGGTTACGAAGACATGCCGTCACCTGAGTTTTATATACCAGACCTCAATACGCAGGAAGTTAACGTGCCAGGATTGGGTTCTGTTGAAGTACAAACAAGAGAAGGCGTAGAGCGCCAAATAGACTTTCTCAAAGACGAAGCACGTAAATTTTTTGGACGAAGAAAACGTCAAGCAAGTCAAGTTGTCAGCGATGCTCGACGCCCATTCGATGGTCTTCGCTCGGAATCGCGTGATGCCGCATTGATGTCGGATGCACTTGTGGAAACAGTTGCATTGAGAACCAGGGCGGAAGTTTCTAGGTGGGGTAGGTCAATTGCTGAGCGCGTAATCGATGCAGCAACCACAAGACAAAAGCAAGTGCTTAGCGGAAAATGGCAAAGCGCAAGATGGAACTCCGCCGACTCAGGGGATTGGCGAAACATGCTGGTGTTGACGCCAGACCAACTGATTGATGCTGTCGAAAGTCAATTCATTCCGTTCACCGAATTGATTGATTCTTCTGTTTTGCCAGAAGGTGTTGCTGCTGAAATTTTATTGCCGAATGAAATATTTGACGACGATATGGGCGATATTTCTGGGACGCGATTTGCAATCGATAATCATTTTGTTGGCGTTGTAAAAAGTGATACAGACCTTGGCGTTGCCGATGGTGCTGCTTCAACCACAACCAGAAGAATGATTATTACCGTGCCTGAAGGATTCAAGGGTTTGCCAGATAAAACCCCTGGCACAGAGGGCGGAGAATTCGGTGGCCTGATTCTCCCGCCAGGCGAAATAGAAATAATTGGGACCAGAAGTGACGGAACCCTGATTGCACGGGTTGTCTCACAAAGGTCAGCAGAACAACATCTGAATGACGTTCGTCAAAAGTTGCATTCACTGGAAACCCAGCAATATCGGCCATTGCGCGAAAGAATTGCAGCACGCAGAGCGGTGCACAAAATTGACCAGGGGCAGCGAAGTAGACCAGCCGCCCGTGCTGCCGCCGCCGTGGCGATGGAAATGGACCCCAAAAATTCGAAACTGGCGAGCAAGATTGAGTACGACCCGCAAGATAGACGACTTACCGTCACTTTCAGGGATGGAAAAAAAGTAGATTTCGATGACGTTGGCTATGGCAAAGTCAGGGACGCTGGCGCCAAAGACGACCCAGACGGCTTAATTGAAGAACTTCGTTCACGCGGAACAATGGCAGAGCGAGGCGCGCGCTCCTCATCCAACGTGGCCGATTCTGTAATTTCTGCTGGCGAAGACGAAGACATGGGTCGTGCGTGGCGCGAAGCACTGGGTATCCCATTTCAGCCACCACCACCAACAATGAGACCAAAGACCATTCAGGAGGCAGTCAAGTATGCCCTTCAGGGTTATGCAGTTGATATGCCGAACATTGAGGGCGCACATATTTTGCTAGACGAGTTTGCTGGAATAGTTTCCACAGTTGAGCAGTTGTATAAAGATGGCGAAATCACAAAAGAAGAATTAAAGAACTTTGTCTTTGACTTATGCAATATACATGTTGCCAATACGAGCGTGTTCTGTGATGACAATCAAGGAATTCCTAGGTATATGATGCCTCAAGCAGTAGGCGAAGTCGAAGTTCCAGAAAGTGGAGAAGAAGGAAAACTGGCGTATAGGTTGCTTCAGGAAAAGAAGAACAAAAAAGCCACAAAAATGCGCGAACTTGGTTTTTCGGAAGAGGAAATTGCCGAAGCGGTTGAAAAAATAACCGAAGTAGACCTGACTGACCAATTTAGGGAATGGCTCAAAGGGCAAGGATACACCATTGGTGAGCCCGAATTGGCCGATTCAAGCAAACTTAAAGCATCGCAGCGCGATATGCAGGGACAAAAAATCGTCGGGATGTTTAATGCCGAAGACCTTGATGGCGAAGAATTGGAACAAGTCAAGAAGCAGTTGGGTGAAGCAAAGGAAAAGGTTGCAAAACTAGAAGACAAAATAAGAGATTTGGTTAGAAAGGGTGACCTTGATGGGGCCAAGGCGCTGCGACAAGAATTGAAGGCAGCAGAAGATGTTGCAGACAAGATTGGGCGTAGATTGTGGAAGCCAAACAAGGACGCAATTTTTGTATCAAGGGATGGTTACGTAATTGACGGACATCATCGCTGGGCCGCGACACTTGGCAAAGAGTTTCGCGGTGGCAGTCAAGGGACTCATCAGATGCCCGTTGAAAGAGTTGACCTTCCAATTTTGAGAATTCTCCAGTTGGCAAATCAGTTTACCGAAGAGGTGGGCATTAAGAAAAAAACTGTTGCAACGAATGACCCAGAAAAAGCAAAGGCGTACGGCGAAAAAATCATGGGGCTTGTTGCATCGAGAAGAGCAGATAGGGACCTGGTTGAGGCTGGGAAAAAAGCCGCTGAAGCGAGATTCAACGCCTTTATGGAAAAGCGAATCAAAGACGTTGAGGCAACACCGATTGGCCAAAGACCCGTACGTCCCAAAAAGGTTGTAAATACAGTCGAAGAGGGTGTCGAGGCACTATTGAACGGCTACGACGTAGACATGCCAAGCGTGGAGGGGTCGGCAATGTTCATGCAGGAGATTGGCGAAATGGTTGCATCACTAAGGGAAATGAATGACGCCGCTGCGGTAATGCGCAAGAAATTGAAGGACGAGGGCAAAACAGATGCAGAAATTGAAAAAATACTTGAAGTAACGGATGGTGTAGTAAGCAAAGCGCAATTCAAACGTTTTGTGTTTGACTTATGTCAAGTTACCCAAATTGGCGCAAGTGCGTTTTGCCTTGGCAACAAGGGCATCCCCAGGAATGCGATGCCGCAAACATCAGGAAGGCCAGTTCCAGGCTCACAGGCCCAAAAGAAGTTTGATGCGCAGGTTGCTGAACTTGAGAGCAAGGTACAACAACTAAAGGAGGCTGGCGCCCCACGGTCAGAAATAGAAAAAGCAGAAAAAAAACTTGCGAAGTTTCTAAATGACCAAGAAGTCGATGTTTCTGACGAATTTGTTGAATATCTAAGACGACGGGGTTACAAGTTAAAGACCACAGCCGATGGGAAGACGGTACAAAAAGTTCCCACAAGCACACTTAAGTCTACTCAGGGCGAGATGAAGGGTGAGCAAGTTGCTGGAATGTTTGATAGTTACAAAAAGGGCTTAGACAAAGTAGAGGAATTGACAAGACAGGGCGCCTCGCAGGAAGCAATTGATGAAGCGCGAGACAAAATGTTCGACCCATCCAAAAAACCAATTTTTGTAACCAGCGACGGTTACGTAATCGATGGACATCATCGATTCGGAGCGGTGGCAGCAGCAGATGGGCTTGATGGTGTACTTGACAACAACCATCATATGAGTGCGACAGTGATAGATGGAAACATTTCAGAAATTCTTCCGTTGGCAATTATTTTTGCGAAAGAATTCGGCATAGCAGACAAAGGGGTTGATGCGATGCAAGAGATTGATGAAGCAAAAACAAAAGAGTACATGAGGACGATTACTGAAAAAATAAATCGGCACAACAATGTCGTTCGTGGTCATGATGCCGTAAGCATGCAGCAGGAGTTGAGGGATGACGGCCCTAAGCCAATTTTGCAGCGCACTGCACTAAACAGAAAATTGCCGCCCTACGCGATGAGTAGGACAATCCCTCAAAAAGAAACTGTCATTTCGGATATTAAAACTCCGAGAAATAAACAAAACATAGAACAACGCGAAGTAAGGCTGTCTTTCAATGATTCAAAAGGAAGAAAAGTCACTGCAAGAGTGGTTTCCACTATTGATTACACGAACCCTGATGTTCCGCCTAAAAAAGATGTCAGTATTTGGATTGCGGACGAAAGTGGTAAGAATATTGGCGCTTTGTTCGCCAAGAAGGGGTATGCAGACCCCGCTGGTTTAAACGACCCGAATGATATGACCATTTCGGATGTAACCGTAGATGAAGATAGACAGCGTTCTGGTTTGGCTACAGAGATGATGGAATTGGCATCTAAATATAATGTTGACGGCGAAGAGGTGAAGCATTCTCGCCATTTGTCACCTCTAGGGAAATTGTTTGCTGAAGGCGTTGAACGCAAACGAAATAAAAATAAGAAAAAAAATGAAAGAGGAGCACGGTCCATGAGTAGCAGCCGCGGGGAATATCCAGACGATACAACATTTAAAATTACCGACATGCCTCCAGACGTAAAAGAATTTTTACGCGAAAGAAGAGAGCGTGCCAAGCGACTAAGTGACAGCATGAATATGGACAAGCCATCTACGCGGGTTGCGATGCTGGAACGTCTTGAAAATGGTTATCAAATCAGCGCATATGAGCGTGATTTGCTCATTGATGAAATGACACGAATAGAAGAAAATTGGATTCGGGCTGGCGGAATCGATATGCCAAGAAATCAGACAGTTTCTGCTCAAGAAAGGGCATCAGCGGCAAGACTAAATGCCATGCTGAATAGGGGAAATCCAAATTTCCGACCAGCAAAAGGTATTGACCTTAGGGACATCGATGTTGACCACGACAGCGAATTTGGACCAAACGCCTTCTGGCTACCGAACGTTGATGGCCACGCCAAGAATGGAAGGTTGTATAGTGCCGACGGCAGTGTTGTCGGTAAATACAATGTGCCGCGTGGGAAAGAAGGCTTAATCGAAGCCGCTCAGGGTGGTTATTATTTTGACATACGGGGAAATATTGTTGGAACATATGAATATTTTGATTCCCCAATATCCGTAGCGTCGTATGGAAATGTGGTCAGGCAAGCAATCGAAGACGAATCTGTTACAATTGGTCGAAGACTCGCTCGTCGACTGCTTAAACGGCGAAAGCCAAAAACGTTCCGTCCCCCAAAGCGTGTAAGCGACCTCTACAGATAAAGGCATTCATGAAATCAATACTTGTAGGAAAAAACCAAAACAGCAAAGTCTATTTTGTTGCTGATGCATGGGAACAAAAAAACGACTGCGTGATTGTAAATGCCATTGGTCATGGCACTGTAACTAATTTCTGGGAATTTGTTGACGCCAACCCAAGAATGACGAAAATTCTAAATACGGAATTTCACAAATACCTATGGCAAGGGCATCAGTCAACAACCCCAATTCACTGGTATTCTATGTTTGTAGACAAAGCGATACCAGTTGCACAAGGTCTGTTGTCTAACGTCATTATCAATGACGACGTATTGAAGAGAAAACAAAAAATGCTTGTCTTTCACAATCGAGCAACAGACTTCAAACTTGCGAGAAATACACAAGTTATGTCACCGCAAATGACGGATTCATGGGCAACAGGGCCGACCCGAAAGATAAAGCGAATTCAACGAGATTTAAGAGCAGAAAATGCAAGATAACGAAGAGTTCTATTACATCAAGGCGCCACAGGATGTCATATTTGACCTTCCGCAAGAACGAATTACTGGCGACATTCTTCGCGGCTATGGCCCAAGAAGAGGAAATTTGGAAAGGCTTTTACGATATTGGCGGCCAATAATGCGTAAGCCTGGTGGGTTTACGCGCTGCAGAATAATTCTTGCAGACCATCCAGAACTGTATCCGTTGAATAACATCTGCGCCTGGCTGCACCACGAAACGACAGGACTCTGGCCCAACGAGGGTTGTCACCATCCTGGGATGAAAAACTGCAGGGGGAAACTCAAAAAAAGAAATTGGACCAACACGCAGTTTTTAAGGCATTTGCGCGGCGCAATCCGTGCCCCCCAAAAATTGTCCAAAAACGTTGGCAAGACACGAGCACTGGGCAAAAGTGAAGACTTTACCGAAACCCAAGATGATTTTTATTCAAATGATATTTGGCGTCAGAAAACAGACGAACTCAACGTTGTGACAGCCAGCGACGTTGCCCATGCATCAAAAGTACTAAGCGATTTTCTTGTTATGGAACCTGAGTTCGTAAAATACCTTAGAGATGATGAGAATTGGGAAATCGAAGGTGAAGATGCCAACGGACTTCCCATGACGGCGCCGTACGACGGCATAAAGTGTTGTGGATAGACATGGCCAATAAAAATATGATTTCGGAAATCAAAAAAATCAGGCAGAAAAGTTTGTGCTGCCCTGATGTTGAAATTGTAAAAACTAGGGTTGTATTTCGTAATTTTGACACAGCCCCCAATATGGTGTTCAAAAACTATTCGGCATCCCGTCACGAACTCATATCGTTCAAAGCATTGGTCAAGCGAAGCGGCAGGGGCAGAGATATTGAATTTAAGAGAATCGGTGCCGTTGCTTCAAACAATCCGATTCTTCAGGGCATTCAAGCCGTTGGCTCCGCGCTCACCCCTGGAAACCTGAGCGTGATTAGGAGTCCAATTAGGTCATCATTAACAAGAATGCTGACGCCAGGATTGCCAGGTCTGCCAGGTATGCGTAGGGGTGGTGACGGGTATTCAAGATGCCCTGAGGGCTTTCAATACGGCGGAAGATTTACGGACAACAGATTTTCTACGTGCGGTCAAAAATTGTTTGCAATTCCTGGACCACTTGGTGCTGCAATCTCTTTGCTTGCTAGAACAATCAGACAAGAATCTCCAAATGTAAACACCACGGCGACACCACTTGGTGCTGGACAGATGCCAGGAGAACAAGGCGTATCACGCCAGCCACAGATTCCAAAGGTAACTGTTTCCAATCCGCAAAAAGCATTGGCCGAAGTCAAGAAACTCGTGAAACCATTGGGTTCTGTCGATACCCCTACGACCAGAATGGTCCGTAGGGATGGTTTTGTTCTGGAACCAGTTGTTCCACCGTCCGTTCTGCGAACTATTCCAGACAATAGAGACATGGAAAATGCCACATACATGATGAGCGTTTCCAGTCCAGACCAGATAGGGCAGGATGAATTGGGTCTTTTGTCGAACACGGGAGTACAAAGTCTTAAGTACGTCCTTCCAGGGGGCTCTGTTCTCACGCTAGAAAAGCGGCGACAATTGAGTATCGGGGAAAGACGAAAATTGGGTAGAACCGTAAATACGGCGATTCAATCAAGTAATTCAAGTGACCCGTCGTCAAGATTGAAAATGGTTGCGCAGGAAACAGGGGAGGGAATGTCTTACTCGGAGTCGTTCTCTGGTATTAGCAATCCAAACGCAATTGGGAAAAACGGGAAACAGCGATGGACCGAAATGGCGTTCCGTAAGCGCGCCAAGAGGGGTGATAGTCAGGTCACGGAGACTGAAGAAGCAGCGCCGACACCACGCGAACAACAGGTTGCACAATCTCTTGGCGGCATGATAACGACCGTTGCTGCCGCAACTGCCCACATTAACCGTGGCGGCCCACTTTCCAAGATTTCCCCAGACATATTGCAGCAATCACTAAATAAAATGTCGCAAATCAAGAGAGATTCAATAGGCAAAAATCGCCTAATGTTGACCATGCCAAACGGCGACAAGTACATTGAACAATCGCCTTCGGCAAAGTTTGAGGCACTGGCGCAACGCTACGCTTCCGAAGTTCAACAGCACCTTGGCGTTGAGGCGCCCAACATTGCGTTTGTTGGACTTGGCGACAATCGAAGGTACGTAATTGAAGATTCAGAAACTGCGGTCAAAGGCGGTAAAACCGATGCGGATGCGTCGTTTTCCTCTGCTCCGTTTACGGAAGTTGCAAGACTAATGATTTCCGACATCTTGACAGATACCAGAAACAGAAATCCTGGGTCCGTAGATATTGTTACGTTGGGTGGAAAAAAGAAGATTGTCCCACTGCAGAATCAAGGCGCTGGATTAACCGATTTGTCAAAGATATCCATAGCAGAAAGAACCAGACTCTCTCTGGGACGATTGCTCAAAAAAGAAGAAAACTCGCTGTACCTGAAGCACTATCAAGAACTAAAAGAGCAACAGAAGGCCCAGCATTTGAAATTTATTGCTACACTTATTGTTCGCGCAAGAGCGTTCAACTTTGGCGACTTTAAGTCAAGGCTTTACGGAGATGGAAAACTCTCTGCTGGAGAAAAAATTCACTTGAACATTATCCAGGCCCTGTACGAACAGAGGCTTGAAGCGTTAACCAGAGAAGCAGAACAACTATCACAACTAATGTCTGGCCCAACATGAGACAGTACGCAATCCTAAAAAACGTTGTTCGTGGGGTCAACTTTGGTGTTGTGGTGAAGTCAACTGGCTCTGTCAAGTACTACGGATGGTCAGATAAGGGCATCGAGTGGGCGCAGTGGGCCAACGCAAACGGTGCATCTCTTGACCAACTTCCCATGGGTGTTTCTGTTGGTGAATTTTCTGGTATGTCAGACGAGGTAATGAAGAGCATTATTCTCAGTTCAGCAGATGCTGCCCTGGCTGGTCAGGCAACAATAAACACCAAGACCTTGTCGTTTGCGATTGAGTCTCAAGCCATTCCCAATGTTTCCAAATATCCGTCGTTGGTTGATAAGCCATTGCCAATCGAGCCTCGCGCAAAAAATGTGGCGGTGAAGTTTAAGGTTGGGAACTTTAAACAATCCGTCATTCAAGGAGAGATTGCATTTAAGGTCAGAACGCATCAACTGGCGTTTAATAATGAAACGAATTCATTCAACGCAAAACCAAATAGAGCATCACGGCATGCTGCTCGACACGTTATTCAAGCCAATATGTCCGCTGGGGCAGAAAGAAAATTTGGTCAAAGAATAAATCACAGCATTAATAAGCAGATTATTCAAAACTCTGGCGGTTTGGTGATTAAGCGTGACATCGTTGGACAATCAACCAAAGAAATTGTGGATGTTTTTACGAAGAGTCGCCTTGGGTATGCAATTGGTAGGTCCCTGGGGGCTGCTGGCAGAGCGCTCACGCCAAACCGTGGTAGAAGCCGAGCGCGCGGCCTTGCTCAACGATTCATATCGGGAGACATGGACCCAAGAACACGTCGCGACATAGACAACGACGGAATGATTTTTGATGGAACGTGGCGCGAAATGCCAGACCCAACGCGATTTACTGATGGGGCAAGGTCAACTGCAAGACGAGGCGCGCGTTCAATGGCGGCCTCCGTTCCACCATATGACGGAACAGATGACGGTAGCGGTCCAAGACTAAAACGCAAGAGACTCGGATTGATTGATACGAGGGGTTCGAAATTGGCCTCTCGAATTACGTACGACCTCGACAACGGAGATATGGTCGTTTACTACAGAGATGGCCGTGTTGGAGAGTTTGCTGGTGTTCCGTATGAAACAGCACGTCGCGCAAGTGTTGACGGAACAGCCGACAGAATGATTAGGCAACTGGAAAAAGCCAGTGACCGAAAGCCAGGTGGCGGAGGAGAACGGAACGCGCGGTCGGAAATCGGGAACCCGAAAGGGCGTCGTTCATCATCGTATAGCGACATTATCAATGAGATAAGCGCCAGTCTTGAGCCAAATGAAAACCCAGAACTAGAAAAAGGTCTCCAAAAGGCAAAAAGAGGCATCGGGCTGACACCAGCGGAAAACAAACTGGTGATGTCGAAACTCAACGAAGAAAAAAATAAGCGCAAATACGCCAATGACAGTCGCATTGATGACTTGATTGATGAATTAAAGTCATGGGAAAGCATCGGAAAAGAGAAAGACCGTGATAGGGGCGCTCCTTCAAGTAGTGGCGACAGAGAAAGGCGCGGTTCAAGCAGAACTTGGAATTTGCAAGACAGCGTTCGCAAATCGAAAACGCCAATGGACAAGCGCGAGTCTGGCCCCCTGAGAAAACAGAAGGGAACAAGAGGCGAAGAAAGACGTAGACTCACAAGGGGAACTGAGGGTCGGTCTGCCGCTTCCAGGTCTCGCGACCCCCTTGATTCAAGAATTTCACGTGCACCAATGATTCGTTTGCGCGAAGGAAAGATAAGGAAACCAAGGGGTACCAGGGGCGAAGAGCGTTCGCGTTTGAGGAGAGCAGATAGAAGTGCCGCCTCCCGCTCGCAACTTCCTGACGGATTTGACAAGTTGGACTTTGCTGCGTCCGTTGATGACTTTGCACGGATGGCGCAAGGCGACGATTTTGACGGTGCATTGCTGCGCGCTCAGCGAATGGACGGTGTTGACGCAGACCAACCAAACGAGACCAGTCAACTCGCGGCTGGTGTTATTTCCACATTGTCGGCAATGGACTTCAACGAAAATCAAACTGTTCCCGAGCAAAGAAAGATGATAAAAGAGGCAATCGCAAAAACCATTGAGCGCATGGGGCTGCGAATGAGTGTGGAACAAACAAAGCCTTTCGAAAATTATTTGGCGGCAATAAACGGTGGTCTTGATGCAGACGCCGCTTCTGCGCTAAGAGCACTAGAAAGTGGAGGTGCCCCTGGGGTTAGCGCCAGCGTTTACGCACATAGGGCAAATGTCCTCGAAGCAATGGCGGCATATGCTTTCAAGAAAATTGACCTTGACAATCCAGAAAGCATAAAACAATACAAGGCATCCAGGGGATTCAAGGCAAAGTATGGCCCAGCACTTGATGCGACAATAAATCGCTACTTGTATTCCGACCTTGGTCGCTCGCAATTGATGGGTGAGCCTATTACGGACAGTGAAGCCGCACGAGAATTAAACGGTGCAAAACAAAAACTCCTCGCCGCTGGCCCCTTTAATGGAGATGGCGCAGATTTAAGTCTCAATGAACTGTTGTACATGAGTTCAGCAATAAAAGATTTGCTGGATGACTCTGGAGAAAACTCTTCCCTAAAGAAGACAATGGATGAACTGTTTGACATAATCCAGAGGGTGTCGGACCCGCGTAATCGGGAGATGGGGCGAAGACGCCGTGCCGCACCAGGCAAACCCGATACTGAGCAGGCAGACCCCTTGGACAGGGGCGCACGGTCAAGGGGCCCACTCTCGGACAAAGAAATGCAGAAGGCAGCCACCGACAAGGCTAACGACCTCCTTGGTCAACTTGAAGGATGGGACAACCCAGATTGGGAATATGATGACGGTGTTGATGATGTTGCCCGAAGGTGGGCGGCACAAAATGTCGATGAGCCGTGGCTGTATGCAATGGTCAGGGATATGCAAGAGGATTTTGCCCTGCAAGATGGAACGGAAGCCGACAACAAAGCAAATTTCCTTAAGGGCGTACTGAATGCCCTAGATAGAGAAGAAGACAGAAGAAACGAACAAGACTTCGTCCCCGAAAAAATTGACATGACGGATATGACGCCAGAAGAAAGAGAAGCAAATCGCCCAAGCAATGTTTCCGAAGCAGAATACCGTCGTCTTACACAACGCGAGATTGCCAGACGAGAAAGAATTGAAAATGAAAGAGGCGCACAATCACGGTCTCGCTACAGGGAACCAGAAGATATTGAGCCAACTGAACCTCCGCCATTCAAGCCGCGGCCTGGTGGTTCCGTAGACGAGTCGCGACGCCGCAGCGAAGAACAAAAATATAGAAATTTCTTTCAGCAAGACCTGGAGCGGATACAACGTCAACTTGTCAACGGTGAAATAAGCCCTGACGAAGCCGAGTCGCAAAGAGAAGCGGTGTTTAGACGATGGTTGGCCGATGAAAAAAAGCGGAAAGCCAGCAGGGAGCGCGGCGCACGCTCCGAATCAGACCTTTCGCGCTCAATGGATGATTACGAAGTAGACACTCGTTTTGCTCAACAAATAAGACAAGGCAAACTTACTCGACGAAGAATGATTTTGTCTCAAACAGTTTTCGGATTGATGCAGAATCCAGGCGACATGTTTGGTAGTGGGGATGACCTCGACAGAAACTTGGCCAGACTCTCCAGAATGCAATTGGCACTTACGTTCGGCGAAAGACTTAGTAGCGACGACATGCAGTTTCTCTTTGGCTCAGTAAAAAACATCCTTATGCACCCTGACGTTGGCCGTGACGACAGGGCGACGTTCAGTTTGATGCTGGATGATTATATGAGAAATGTGCTTCGCGACATATTTGGCGGTACGGGTCAACGACCAGATGACGATGACGACGGTGGTCGTGGTGCGCGGTCTAGTTCGGGCCCCAATAATGACCTTGGCAACGACATTGATGACGCAATCATGATTATCGCCAAAGCGCGTAGGGGTGAACCAGTATCCGAAAAAGAGGCAACGCTGGTTGCTGCACAAATGGAACTGCTCATGGCCGCAGATGCAAAAGTTGAGATTGATGAAGATGAGCGTGTTATGTTGCTTGATTTGTACAAGCAATTTGAAGACATCATCAAGAAGGGGAGGGGTTCGGGCAAGTTTATAGTTCCCCCGATGGCCCCAAAAGACAGAGGTGCGCGCTCCGAGGAAACTGGTAGAGAAGGAAGCGGTTTGTCGCGATGGAACTGGGTTCCAAGAGACTATGTGCCAACAGATAGTGATATAGAAGATGCAATTACCTCCATCGTGAAACTTAAGGCTGGAGAAAAAATCACCAATAAAGAAGCAGCAATGGTGCTTCAAGTTTTGGACCAAATGAAGGGCCCAGACGCCCTCTTCCCACTTGATGAAGACCAGAGAGTTGAAATTCTCGACTTGATTAAGGCGATTCAAACTGACATGCGTGGTGCGCAAAGCAGGTCCACGCGTCGGGCAGTGGACGATTCTCTTTCTACAAGAATGTCAAAAGCAAATGTTTCTAGGGCCGCATCACCACGGGGTGCACGTAGCGCAAGTAGTGCGGCGAGAACGCCTGTTTCTGCTGGATTTGAAAATAGGCGGCTAAATTTCACTGAACTCGAAGGTCGCCTGGGAAGAGACGACATCGATGGCGACGGTCAGTACTTTGCTTCGCTATCCGATGAAGAAAAAGCCAAAGTTGAAGGTGCTTTGGGCAAGGCAAAAGAAGAGTTGACCACGAAACTGAAAGAAACATTTGAGGAATATTGGGAAGCACAGAGTCGTGGCGCCAAGAAACAAAGTATTCGAGCAGCCAGACAAAGGGCCAAGGGCAAGGGCGGACGCTACGCTCCAAGACCAGCAGACTCTGCAATAACCAGAGAGGATGTTGAAGAAATGACACTTCGCCTAATCGATGCAGTCAACGCTGGCAGTATGTCAATGTTTGAAAGAGACAAGGCGACTGGAGAATTAATTGTCGATGCTGACGGAAACCTCAAATTAAGGTCAGAATTTTTGAAAGTTCAAAAAATGCTCGACAATATGCTGACAATTTTGAACATGGAAGAGGATAAAGATTTCTCTCGGCTTGAACACCTTAGTGCGGAAGTAAAGAAGTTGGTCGCCAAGGAAGTTGGAAAACCAGATACAAATTTCACAAAAAATCCGTCAAGCGTCGCACAGGCAGGAGGCGGATACGACAAATTGTTGCCCAAAGACGTGGCATCAGACCAGGAACTTGGCAAAGGCGTAAAACTCGCCGCTGGTAAGAGAATTTTGCGCACCAACCCACGTCGCGAAGCACGGGCCCTAGCACGAAGTCGGCGATTGAACCGTGGCGCATTTAGGACTGGTCAAGTTATTGACCCGAAGTTGCAGGTAGCACAACGAAAACTGCGATTCCAGGCTTTGAAGCGAAAAATGATTGCCAGATTCACAAAGACAAAAGATGCAGATGCGCTATCGGGAGATTTGGCCGCCAGAAAGAAAGAACTTACGCCAATTGCAGTTGATAATAAGGGTATTGTGACGATAACTCCACAGTACATAAACATGTTGGCGATTTTGAGTGGCGACAAGACGGCGGCAAAAGAAAGAAAGAAACTTTCCCAAAGAGACTACGACAAACTTCTCTACGACTTGTGGGAAAACAGCGGATTCTCCGATGAGCCAATCTTGGTCGACGAAGACCAAATTAGAACGCTCATTGCTGCTGGGTGGCAACCAATCATTCGCGGAACTGGAGCCGAAACGGTCAACAGCGAAACTTACGTTGAACAGTTCTTGACCAGCCCTGGTCGTTTTATTCCTGGTCAGGGAGCAAGGGCCTATGGGGTGGGTGAATATTTCAGAATCGCTGGTACTACTGCGTGGGGCGGTTATGATGGCGGTCCTAACGATAGGCACTCAATTATTGGTCTCATACCGCCAAGTGCTGACATTGTTGATGCCAGTGAATTGAAGAGAGAAATTCAGGTAATGCGAAATCTAACCAATGCGATTATCGAACAAGAGAAAATTGTTGGTGGCCGCGAAGTCATTTCAAAAATGACACCAGGCGAATTTGCCGAAATGGCAAAGAAGGGACTTCCAGACCTAAGCAAAGAAACCTCAAGAAGCGGACAAATAATCAAGCAAATGATTGACAAACTTGAGGAATTGGACAAGCAACCAGACTCGCCCCAAAAGACAGAAGAGACACGAAAGATTATTGCGGCAATCAATTATCTTGACGACTTCACCAAGCAAAGCGCAAATAGCGACAGTAACATCGGTTATTTTGCACCGATTATCGGTGTGGACGGCATCGACACCAATTCTGGTAGCGGTACATCACCAGGTGTTATAGATTCGCCATTCCTGTTGCACAACAGGTCGATGTTGGTGGCGTTCCTGGCCCCAACAACAAGAAGCGAAGCCGACAGAATGACAAAGAAAGCGGACGGAAGCATAGTAGGAAACATCTGGAGGACTTGGAAGACGCGACCAGACCGTAGTCGGGAGGGCTCTGCTGGTGGGATGGTGCGGACCAGAAGAGGAAGGAGACGTAGGGGGACAGACGGCGACGGCGGTGCTGATGGTGATTCGTCAACACCAACACCACCTACTTCAGTCCCAGTATCGGCGACACCAAAGAGTGGAGTGACTGTTGATACTTGGAACGAGTCAAATCCACCAAGTGTTGGCTCAAACCCAGCAACAATGCTCACTGACCCGATGGGCACTAAGTATTACACCAAACTCAAGAAGGCTGGAGAATCACCAGCACAGGCTTTGGAACGCATGGAAACAGAAGTTCTCGCGGGCAAACTTTATGAACTTGCTGGTGTACCAGTTGCAGATTTGCAGATGGGTATTAGGGGTGGAGAGCCAGTGATGCTTTCCAGAATGATTCAATCATCAATGCCAAGTGGTCGTTCTGACAATGATGCAGCACGACAGAACTTTGTTGTCGATGCGTGGTTGGCAAACTGGGATGCACCACTAAACGACAATATTAAGATTGACAAAAATGGACGTGCGGTCCGTCTTGATGTCGGCGGTTCCCTTGACTACAGAGCGCAGGGCGCCAAAAAGGGCAGTGGTGGCACGATGGCTTTTGGCCCAAAGGTTGGGGAAATGACTTCTCTACAAAAACGTGGGAACGTCGATTTTACCAACATGGATAAAGCAGAACTCAAGCGGCAGGCACTAGGTCTTTCCGTAATTACTGATGACATGATTAGACAGCAGGTTTCAGCCATAGTCAGCGACCCAGCACGTGCCAAGATGCTTGCTGATACACTCATTGCTCGACGCGATGACATAGTCGCCAATTGGGGTAAGTAACATGGCCGCAAAACAAACAAAAGACGCTCAGGCGATTCTAATTGCCCAAGAAAAACGACATATGGAATTGATATCACTAATCGACTATCCGCCATTTTCGGAAATGGATGATGGCTCTACATCCCTGGACTACGATGGCGTCAATCCAAACTGGGGATTTCCCAGGGAAACAAAAATTGGCGCACAAATCATGGAAGCGATTGAGGGAACGCTCAAGAATATGGCCATAGAAGCCGAAAAGGTTGATGGCCTGTTCAACGTTGACACGTCGCTGCTTGGAAAGATGTGGAATGACGTTTACGCAGAGTTTAAGGATGAGATTGCTGAAGCACGGTTGTATCAAAAGCGCTATCCAGATGACCGCGTAGAGGCGCTGATTGCGGCTTATCAGAAAAAATAAGTTGGTGTCATGGCTGACGACAAATCAGATGTAAATACGCGAATGTTCGCCCTGCGCGCTGCGCAGTGGGTTGGCTGTTCTGGGGCTCATAAACATGATGGCAAGTGGATGCCGTGCGAAACGCACGAAGAATTGCTGAAACTTTCTGGTGAAGCCGAACCACGAAAGAAGACAGCCTACGAGCAAATAAAAGACCGACAAAAAATCAGAAAAATGAAAGGGAAAAAACAAAGAAAAAGGGGCTGGGAAAACCTTCGCGAAACAAAACCGCTGGGTGGATTCGCAACACTTGAGGGTGGTGGCATTGTTTCTGCACCAATAGGGACAACCATTTATTCGGGTGGCGTAAAGTCATTCATCCCAGGGGTTTCGCCACGAGACAACGACCCAGACGTTTTCACCGATATTGAATCGGCGCGAAAAAGAAGCAGGATGCTTGGCTGTATTGGTGTAAGACGTATGCCGTCTGCAACAGGCAGAACAGTCTGGATGCCGTGCACCAATAACACCGACTATTCGCGTGTTGCTGGAACGACATTTTTGGGGAGAAGAAACAGACAGGAAGCCGAAAGAAGAATGATTCGAACTGTTGTCCGACGCGAAATGCGTAATGAGGACAGGCGAAGAAAAATTAGAAATAAGTCGTTGTTTGAATTATTGCATGAATCAAAGGGAATCGGCAGGGCAATTGCTCGTGCGGCAACACCAAACACAATCGGACGAAAAATTAGACGCGCCATTGAAATCGCTGGAAACCTTAATCCACTTGAGCGTCGCGACCACGATAGAGACGGATTAATTTTTGACGGAACTTGGCGCGAAATGCCCGACCCAAACGCCGTCCAACGTGCAGCGCGCAGCGTAAGCAAGCGTAATGCTGGCAGGCCAGAGGAACCACCAGAGCCATGGGAATCACCAGTAAGAAATACTTGGTTCAAACCATCAAAAGTAAAAAAGGGCGGAACACTCAAAGCAGCAGAACTTCTCAATTACGACAGATTGCGTTTACGCAAAAATAGGGCCGAACAGGCACGGGTGCTTGGTGTTACGCAAGAAGTAATTGACAAAATGTATGAACCAGACGCATCAATAGACCCGATTGATGCCGACAAATTGACCATACAAGCGCTTGATTTACACCCAGCATTGATTTGGGGCGCAGCGTGGCTCGAACCAGACATCCGAGAGCGGATGAGGAACAGCAAGCCCAGTAAAAGACGAATGCGTGGTCCCAAGGCCCCCGATGATAGGGATAGACAAGTTTTGGATATGCGCTCAAGGGGCGCAACTCTCCAGGCAATAGCCGATGAACTTGGTGTGACAAAGCAGAGGGCGCAACAGATAGTCAAACGCGCGATTGAAAGAAATGAAAATGAAATAGACAATTCGCGTGGCGCCCGAAGCAAGACGGATGGCGGCTCTGGCATGATTCGACGAGACGAACAGGGAAGACCAATAAGACAGATAGACAGAAGAAGGGAAGCGTTAGAAAGAACTATTAAGAAACTCAAAGAAATAGGAATGACGGACGAAGAAATAAATCTGTTGATGACTGGCAATAAGGACACGCCAGTCGACGTCGAGACAAGAGACGTAGACCTTGCTTCCATTAGAAGAGCGGATGATGAAAAGAAGGCGTCGGAGCCGAAACCACTTGAAGTGATTGAGTCACTTGAAGTACCAACACCTGGAAATGTTGGAGGGCGGACACTGGAAATCATCGAGGGAACCGAAATGGAAGTCGACGACCCAGCCCCACCACTTCCAGAACCGCCGCAAAATAGGGGTGCTAGGTCAATGAGTCTTTCCGACCTTGAAAAAACACCGCCAGAAAATTGGCCAGAAAACTGGAAGAAGCACCTTATTGATTGGGGAAATTCAAAACCGTCTTTCAATGTCCCATACGGGATTGCGAAAAAATATAAAATGCAAGGCGCACTTTCGAGTGGTGACTGGAACAAACTTCTGTCGTTTTACAGAAGGTTCAGTCCAGAGGGGCGTGGGGCTCGTTCATCCAGTAGTGGTGAATACACCAATATTGGGGCGCGCAGAATGGCAAAAATCATTCTGGACCGTGTTGCCCAAAACAGACGGAACAAACCCCCAGGCAAGAGAACGCACTATCACGTTGTTGGCCCTGGCGGGATGGGTAAATCGACCCTTCGAGACCATCTTGTGAAAACAGGACAATTGCCATCAGAAACAGAAGCCGCAGTAATAGACCCAGATTTTATAAAGATGGGTATCGTCGGCTACAACGGTGGCTCTGGGTCGATGGCCGTGCACAGGGAATCAGCCCACTCAGCCACACACGCAGTAAATGACGCCGCAAAAGAGGGGATGGACATCGTTACTGAGGGCACTGGCTACAGATTGTTTGACTACAAGACGACAAGAGACAACTCCTACAAGAAGGTTGTTCATATTGCCTATACCCCATATGGCGTTGCCGAACAGCGAGTGCGAGCCAGAAACGCAAAGGGCGATAGACAACTGCCAGTTGAACAAATTCGAAACAAGGGCGGACAACTGTATGGTTGGCTTACCGACCACCTACAACGCGGGGAAATTCAAGATATGTACATTTGGGACACTGACGTACCACTTGGCGCCGCCCCAAGAGTTATTGCAAAAATTGTTGACGGAGTATTCATGGCAATCGATGAACCAAAATTTAAGTCGTGGTCAGAACAACATGGCGGTTTTCGTGGTGGGGACAAAAATCTTGCTTGGTTTCAAAGAAGATACCCGCGAAAATAACAACAATTATTTACGTAGATTGATTTACCAAATTAGTTACACCGTAGGGCCAGTATTTTCTGTATCTTAGATACCTAAGGGCTGGGTGCTTACCTGAGCCATGAAGCAACAGGTCCAAATACTCACAAGAAAGCAAGTGTAAACATGTCTAATCAAGACACCAGTAGATTGAATGAACTGCAGACAGCACTTCGTTCAAAGATGGCGGACAATAAGGCAATTGCCGATTCGTTCCGCGTCGAAGACGGCACCGTTGTCGTCTCTTCGGCACAAAAGAATGCGTTCGACAAGAACATGACCGACATTCGCGAAATCAAGTCGCTCATCAGCGGCCTTGAGGCAATGAGCGAAGTCGAGTCGTGGGGTGGCGCGCAGGCCAAGGAGTCGGTTGCCCAAGTGGCTGCCGCACAGACCCAGCAGTTCCCCCAGGTCGAGACGCGCAGCATCGGCGAAGCGTTCCTAGCGTCGCCAGAGTTCAAGTCGTTGCAGAATGGACGCGCGGGCGCCAACATGTCCGCTCCATTCCAGTACAACGGCACCATCCAAGTCAAGGACGTGTACACCACGCTCCCGACTGGCACTCTTGGCAACAACGCCAACGCAGTGTTCGGCACCGTCCAGCGTGACCCGATGATTGTCCCCGCGAAGCGCACCAAGAGAGTCCGTGACCTCTTCCCAGCGCGTTCGACGACCTCGACAGTCATCGAGTTCTTCCGCATGACGGGCTTCACCAACAACGCCGCGATGGTCGCGGAGCGCGTTGGTAACCAGTTCGGCATCAAGCCGCAGTCCAGTATGTCCTTCGAGGGTGCGCAGACTTCGGTCAAGACGATGGCCCACTGGGAAGCCGCACACCGTAATGTTCTCGCCGATGAGCCGCAATTGCGTGGCATCATCGACAACGAACTGATGTACGGTTTGCGTCTACAGGAAGATGCGCAGATTCTGTCGGGCGACGGCACGGGCGAGAACCTTCTCGGCGTGTTGAAGACCCCAGGAATCCAGACCTACAACTGGTCGTCGGGTGCAACTGGCGCCAATGCAGCAGTGAAGGACTCACGCGCAGATGCCATCCGTCGTGCGCTCACCCTGTCGTTGCTTGCCTACTACGAGCCATCGGGCGTCGTAATTCACCCGAATGACTGGGAACAAATCGAACTCGACAAAGATGCCAACGGGCAGTATCGAATCGCCACGTCGGTTGCCCTTGGCGGTGAGCCAAAGGTGTGGAGAACACCACTGGTTGAGTCGGTTGCAATGCCAGAGGGCACGGCCCTTGTCGGCTCGTTCGGTCAGGGTGCACAACTCTACGACCGCGAGCAGGCGAGCATCCGAGTCAGCGAACAGCACGCGGACTTCTTCATCCGCAACGCGATTGTGATTCTTGCCGAGCAGCGCCTGGCGCTAGCCGTCAAGCGTCCAGAGTCGTTCGTGCGAGTCTCGTTCGACTCAGCCCCAGCCTGATAACGGCTGACGCTCGATAAGCGTCGCCCCCGCCCCAGCCGAGAAACATTCGGCGGAGGCGGGGGCGGTGCTTTATACTGGCACTTATGCAGATGCCACAGTTCACCATCGAAGAACTTGAAGAAATGACCAGTTATTTTCTTATTGCCGACCCAGAACAGGTGGAACTTGCAGAAACCCTTGCCACTATTTTATGTGAAGATGAAAGGGATAAGGGAACTGCCCATTTTCTTTATAAGTTTTATTATTCCTTGAAGGAAAACAAGGACGAATTATTGGACATGTTGAACCAGTTGAATATGGACTAAGGGTATTATTGGTCGTGGCGAAAAATAAGGATTTCACCTCAGAATTTGGCAGATTTGCCCTAAATACACGTTCCAATCCAGAAGTTTTTGAGACCTGGATGGGGTCGATGTATGGACTTCCACCCAAGACAACCAAAAAGAAAAAGCGCAGGAAATAGTGGCCACTGTCAAAATCGACCCAAATCAATGGGAAAATGACCCTGCCGCCGCTATCGCGGAAATCAATCGCGTCAGTAACATGACGAGACTTGCGTCCCCATTTTCGCCCCAGGGCAAATTGAACCTATACCTGGTCTCTCTGGCCGCAGCAAAAGAGAAAATTTTTGAAGATACAAAATTTCTTCCAGATAACGAGCGGGGTCAGGCCATATTGAAAATGTTGGACAATTGGCACATTGAGAATCCGCCGCCAGAGAGTGTTTCAAAAATGACGGAAGCCTTGAGAAAGTTTGATATTGGTCAAATTATGGATTCTCCAAAAGCAATGCAGGAAGTAATTGATTACCTTCGCGGTATGAAATATGAAGACATGGATGAACCCGCCATGAAAAAGAGCATGGATGTCTTTAAAGCAGGTATAGAACACGCCAATAGGAATAAGAAAAAGACAAACAATGAGTAATCAACCCCAAAACCTTGAAGAAATGATGGCCCGCTACGGTCGTGCAGTGATAGTTGTTGATGACGATTCAGACGGAATTAAGGTCATGGGCGTGGGCGGCGCACACAGCGTCGACTTTG
>Ga0194132_10001645_pt1 | contig 44773 bp, 42 predicted proteins | sample TA2KigOf80mmetaG_FD_148612 | JGI IMG/M metagenome (GOLD analysis project Ga0194132, IMG submission 148612) | Freshwater microbial communities from Lake Tanganyika, Tanzania - TA2015054 Kigoma Offshore 80m | ecosystem: Environmental > Aquatic > Freshwater > Lake | place: Tanzania: Lake... | reverse complement strand
CCGTGGCCGCCCCCGCGCCGGCCAGCCAGGACGTCCCGGCCCGCGCGTTCGCCATGCTCGAAGCCGCCCAGCGAACCGCCGACGAGACCGTGGCGTCGGCCAAGACCGAGGCCGACACGATCCTCACCAAGGCCCGCGACGAGGCCCGCAAGGTGACCGGTGCGCTCGACGATCAGCGTGCCTCCCTCGAGACCAAGGTCAACGAGCTGCGCACCTTCGAGCGCACCTACCGCACCAAGCTCCGCGACACCATCTCCGGGCAATTGGCCGAACTCGACAAGGTGACGTCCGTGGAGCCCAAGGCGCCCACGCCCTAGGGCCGCTATGACCGTGACCGGCTCGGCCGCCAGCAATCCCTCTCGGCCTGAGGACCTCGATCGAGGTGCCTGCGAGTTGGCCGAGGTGCCCGTGAAGAAGAAGTAAGGGGCGCCGCTAGCCCAGCGGTCCCACCTCATAGCCGGCGAGCACCTGCTCGGGCTCGGCCTGACCGCCGTGCATGTCGGTGAAGGCCTGCGTGGCATCGATCCCGCACATGCCCTCGATGACCTGCGGGCCACCCGGGTGCTGGGAGATCCACGCCGTGAGGTTGTAGACGTTGCCGTCGACGACCGACCAGCAATCCTCGGGCGTGCCGTGGGCGGCGACCTCGGTCATGGTGATGGTGGCGCCGCCACCCGACGTGTCGGGCTGGTTCGCGTCAGGTGAGGTCGTGTCGGCAGATGCGGTCGCGATCCGCGATGCCCACACGGCCTCGGCCCCGCTGTGGCCGACAACCGTGGTCAGCGCGATGGTGCCGATGGCGACGAGGATGCCCAGCACGCCGAGTGCCGTGACCGCCGCTCCCGATGACCGGCGCTGCCAGAGGTACCACCCGAGGGCGATGGCCAAGAGCGCGACAGAGACAGGGAAGAGGCGATCGCCCCACTCGGCGTGCTCCTGGGGGAGCCCGACGCGCTCCGACAGCGCCTGGCCGGACTCCTTTGCGGCGAAGGCGGCGATGGTGCCCACGCCGAGCAGCGCGATAGTCGCCCAGCCCAGTGCCCCGCGCCACCGCGGGATGAGCACGATGGCGATGAGGCCCAGGGTGCCCAGGATGAGCAGGACGATCGCGAAGTGCACGACCAGGGGGTGCACCGGTAGTCCGAGCACCAAATCGAAGGGCATGCCCCAAGCCTCACATATCGCCGGAGGTTCCGCCCTGATCGCGTTCGATGGGGCGGATCGCGCGTGTCCGGATATCCCAGTGCAGGGTGGCAAACCTCAGGCCGATGACCGAGGCCACGCACAGGAATGCAGCGATACCGGCACTGTATCCATCGAGCAGCACGAAGATCGTGACCCCGATGAGCACGAGGATGGCGTAGGGCTGGCTGGGGCGCAGGATCTCGGGTGTCTCGCCGCGCAGCAGGGCGACCAACACGCCACCGGCGATGGCAGCGAGAATGCCCACGGCGATGGCTCCGACGTCCGGGAGTTTGAAGTCCAGGGCCATCTGCGCCGCGATCACGCCGTAGAGGCCGAGGGCGAGGGCATCGAGAAGGATGAATATCCACCCGTCGACGGGAATCCATCGGCCGATCACCAACACGACGGCGACCGCACCCAGCACTGACACGACATACCACGGCGAGGAAAGCGCCAACGGCGGGAGATTGCCCAGGAGCACATCGCGCGCGATGCCGCCGCCAAGCCCGAGTAAGAACGCAAAGAGCGTGACGCCGACGATGTCGTACTTCACGCGACCGGGGGTGCGGCCGATCAGCGCACCGGACACCGCCGCGACGAATGTCGTGAGGAGCGCCAGCCAGAGGGGAGTGTTGCTCGCGATATTGGGGACGTTCACGATATTGGGGACGTTCACGCGCGCGACCGCCTAGGCCTTGCGCAGAGCGAATGTCAGTGCCAGATCGGGATCGAAGCCGCTGAAAGATCCTTCAACTGCCGGCCCCTCGGCAAAGGTGATAGCGAGCACCTCACCGGCGATCTGGTCGCCATGATCGCGCAATGCCTGCGCGACCGTATCGTCGGTGGACGACCAGGTGAGGGTGATGCGATCGGAGATATCCAGTCCGGCGTTCTTACGCGCTTCCTGGATAAGTCGGATGGCCTCGCGGGCGGTGCCCAGGCGCCGGAGCTCGGGGGTGAGGTGCAGGTCGAGCGCGACGGTCTCGCCCTCGCCGCTGGCGACCGACCAGCCTTCGCGGGGGGTCTCGGTGACGATGACATCGTCGGAGGAGATGCTGACCGCGCCCATGCCGGGCACGTCGACGATCGCATCGCCGTCGCGCAGGGCGGCCGACAGGGACGCGGCGTCGGCCACGGCAATCGCCTCGGCAACAGTCGGGGTCTGCTTGCCGAAGCGCTTGCCGAGCGACCGGAAGTTGGCCTTTGCCGTGGCGTCGACGAGGTTGCCCTCTGACGCCGACAGGCTCGACATGTCGACCACGTTGAGTTCGCTCGCCACCTCCGCGACGAGATCGGCCGGCAGCGCCGGCCATCCCGGTGCCGAGACCAGTGCCCGAGCGAGGGGCTGGCGCGTGCGCACGCTCGACGCGGCGCGTGCTGCGCGTCCGAGCTCGACGATCCGTCGGATCAGCGCCACCTGCTCGCCGAGCTGGTCATCGATGATCTCGGGATCAACGGACGGCCACGCCGCCAGATGCACGCTGGGCGCAGCGTCGGGGTTGGCCGGACGCACCATGTCCTGCCACACGCGCTCGGTGACGAAGGGCGTGAAGGGGGCCATCGTCAGCGTCACGATGCGCAGCGCTTCGCCGAGCGTGGTCAGGGCGGCCGGGTCGCCGTCCCAGAAGCGCCGGCGCGTGCGGCGGACGTACCAGTTCGACATGTCGTCGACGAACGATGAGATGAGGCGGCCGGCTCGCTGGGTGTCGAACTGCTCGAGAGCCGCATCGACGTCGCGCGCAAGGCGGTGAGCCTCCGAAAGCAGCCAGCGATCCATCGGCGGCCGGTCGGCGACGCGGGGCACGTCTCCTCCCGGCGACCAGTCGGCGGCGCGTGCGTAGAGGGAGAGGAAGGAGACGGTGTTCCAATAGGTGAGCAGGACCTTGCGGACGACCTCCTGGATGGCGGCGTGCCCCACGCGGCGGGCCTGCCAGGGCGAGCCGGAGGCGAGCATGAACCACCTCACGGCGTCGGCGCCGTGCTCGTCCATGAGCGGGATTGGCTCGAGCACGTTGCCGAAGTGCTTGCTCATCTTGCGGCCGTCCTCGTCGAGGATGTGGCCAAGGCAGACGACGTTCTTGTAGGAGCTGTCGTCGAAGACCAGGGTGCCGATCGCCATCAGCGTGTAGAACCAGCCGCGGGTCTGGTCGATCGCCTCGCAGATGAAGTCGGCGGGGTAACGCGCGTCGAATGTCTCGCGCCCTCGATGGGGGTAGCCCCATTGCGCGAATGGCATGGCACCGGAGTCGTACCAGCAGTCGATAACCTCCGGCACGCGCGTGGCGGTGCCCCCGCACTCGGGGCAGGTGAAGGTGATGTCGTCGACGAAGGGGCGGTGCGGGTCGAGTGCCGTCAGGTCGCGACCCGCCCGCTCGCCGAGTTCGGACAATGAGCCGATCGCGGTGAGGTGGCCGGTGTCGCAGCGCCAGATGGGCAGCGGCGTGCCCCAGTAGCGATTGCGCGACAGGGCCCAGTCGACGTTGTTGGTCAGCCAGTCGCCGTAGCGGCCCCACTGGATGGTGCCGGGGAACCAATTGGTGCCCTCGTTCTCACGAAGCAGCGCGTCCTTGATGGCCGTCGTGCGGATATACCACGAGGGCTGCGCGTAGTAGATGAGCGGCGTGTGGCAGCGCCAGCAGTGCGGGTAGGCGTGCTCGTAGCCGACGTGCTTGGCGAGCAGGCCGCGTTGCTTGAGGTCATCCACCAGCAGGTCATCGGCCTTCTTGAAGAACGTGCCGCCTATGAGGGGGAGATCGGGCTCGAAGGTGCCGTCGGGGCGGACCGGATTGACGACGGGCAGGCCGTAGGCGCGGCAGGTGGCGAGGTCGTCGGCGCCGAACGCCGGCGCCTGGTGCACGAGGCCGGAGCCATCGTCGGTCGTGACGTAGTCGGCGAGGATGATGTAGTGCGCGTCGGGGATGTCGACCAGGTCGAAGGGGCGCTGGTAGCGGGTGCGCTCCAGATCGCGCCCGCTCAGGCGCTCGAGCACCTCGTATCCCTCGCCCAGCAGCCCGGGGGCGAGATCCTCGGCGACGACGAGTGTCTCCCCGTCGGCAGCGCGTGCCACGACATAGGCGGCATCGGGCTTCACCGCCACCGCCGTATTGGACACCAGGGTCCACGGTGTCGTCGTCCACACCAGAAGGGCGACACCCGGATATCGGTCGGCAAGCGCACTGCCCGGCAGCACGGGGAATCGCACGTAGACGGAGGGATCGACGACGGCCTCGTAGCCCTGGGCGAGCTCATGGTCGGAGAGCCCGGTGCCGCAGCGGGGGCAGTACGGCGTGACGCGGTAGTCCTGCACGAGCAGGCCCTTGTCGAAGATCTGCTTCAGCGACCACCACACCGACTCGACGTATTCGGGCGCCATGGTCCAGTAGGCATCGTCCATGTCGACCCAAAAGCCCATGCGCCGGGTCATCTGGTCGAACTCGTCGACATGCCGGAGCACGGACTCGCGGCACTTAGCGTTGAACTCCGCGATGCCGAATTCCTCGATATCCATCTTGCCGGTGAAGCCGAGTTCCTTCTCCACGGCGAGCTCGACGGGCAGGCCGTGGCAGTCCCAGCCGGCCTTACGCGGGACGTGGTAGCCCTTCATCGTGCGGTATCGCGGGAAGATGTCCTTGAAGACGCGGGCTTCTACGTGATGGGTGCCCGGCTTGCCGTTGGCGGTCGGTGGGCCCTCGTAGAACACCCACAGGGGGCGTTCCTCGGACTGGGCGACCGACTGGTGGAAGACGTCTTCGCTCGCCCACAGTTCGAGGATCTCCCGCTCCATCGCCGGTAGGTCGACATGTGCCGGCACCTGGCGGTACATGGACTACCTCCGGATCGGGATCGAGGGAGCAGCCTATCGGGGGCCTACGCATACGCGGGCGCTACCACGGCCTCGACACCGTGCTGCGCCTGTCAGACTGAGCCGATCGAGAGAGGACAGGCATGGACTTCGCCTTCGATGTCACGACCGAGGACTACCGATCCCGGCTGCTGACCTTCATGGACGAGCACGTCTACCCCAGCGAGGCGACCTACTACGAGCAGGTGGCCCACCTCGACGACTACTGGGCGTGGAGTCGCACGCCGATCCTTCTTGAGTTGCAGGCCAAGGCTCGGGCGGCCGGGCTGTGGAACCTCTTCCTCCCCGGTGACCTCGGCGCAGGCCTGACCAATCTCCAATACGCGCCGCTGGCCGAGGTCACCGGACGCAGTCCGGGCCTGGCTCCAGCGGTGTTCAACTGCTCCGCACCCGACACGGGCAACATGGAGGTGCTGGCGATCGTCGGTTCCGCAGAGCAGAAGGATCTGTGGCTGACCCCGTTGCTGGCCGCGCAGATCCGCTCGGGTTTCGCCATGACCGAGCCGGATGTCGCCTCATCGGACGCCACCAACATCTCCACGGCCATCGTTCGCGATGGCGATGACTACGTCATCAACGGGCGCAAGTGGTGGATCACCGGTGCGATGAATCCCGATTGCGCGATCTTCATCGTGATGGGCAAGACCGATCCATCTACCGAGCGGCACCGGCAGCAGTCGATGATCCTCGTCCCGCGGGATACCCCGGGCGTGGAGATCGTGCGCGGCATGCAGGTGCTCGGCTACGACGACCACGACCACGGCGGGCATGCCGAAATGGTCTTCCGCGACGTGCGCGTGCCTGCGAGCAACCTCATCGCGAAGGAGGGCGACGGCTTCTTCATCGCCCAGGCACGCCTGGGCCCCGGCCGGATCCACCACTGCATGCGGTCGATCGGCATGGCCGAGCGAGCGATCGAGCTCATGTGCGAGCGCGTCGAGGAGCGGATCACCTTCGGCCGCCCCCTCGCCGATCAGGGTGTCATCCGCGAGTGGATCGCGCGTTCGCGCATCGAGATCGAGCAGCTTCGACTGCTCACCCTCAAGGCAGCATGGCTCATGGATACGGTCGGCGTTCGCGGGGCACACACGGAGATCCAGGCGATCAAGATCGCCGCACCGATCACCGTGCAGGGCATCCTCGACCGTGCGATGCAGGCCTTCGGCGCGATGGGGCTCTCGCAGGACACCCCGCTCGCCGCGATGTTCGCCGGCATCCGCACTCTCCGGCTAGCCGACGGCCCGGATGAGGTCCACCTATCGGCGCTGGGCAAGCACGAGATCAAGCGCCAGCGTCAGCGCCGCGAGCACTAGGTCGGGTAGGCGTCGAGATCGGTTGCCTTGACGCTGAGCCACACCGAGGCGCCCTCGTGCAGGCCGAGCGAGGCCACTGCGCCCGGGGTCACGATCGCGGCGAGCGGGGGTTCGGAGGCGACCTCGATGCGCACGACATCACCACGCGACTCGATGGAGGTCACGCGGCCCGGCCATGCATTGCGGGCACTGCCCTCGGGTTGCTTTCGATGCACCGAGATGGCCTCCGGTCGGATGGCGACGATCACGGGCCCGCTGATGCGGCGATCAGCGACGTGCACCGAGCCCCCTTGCGTCAGCGAGACCGCGCCCTCGAGTGCATCTCCGCGCACGATGTTGACTCCGACCAGCTGGGCGACGTAGTTGGAGGCGGGCCGCTGAGCGACGTCGGCTGGCGAGCCGGACTGCACCGCACGCCCGTCCTCGAGCACGACGACGCGATCGGCGAGCACCATCGCGTCGATCGGATCGTGCGTCACAAGCACGACGGCTCCACCGAAGTCGGCGAGATGCGAGCGCATGAGGGCCCGCACGGAGGCGCGCGTCGCGGCGTCGAGCGCTGCGAGGGGCTCATCGAGCAGGAGAAGGTCAGGAACTGTCACGAGTGCGCGCGCGAGGGCCGCGCGCTGCGCCTGGCCGCCTGAGAGTTGGCGCGGCTTCCTGTCGGCGAGATCGGCGATGTCGAGACGTTCGAGCCATTCGCCGGCGCGGCTTCGCGCCGTGCGCTTGTCGACCCCTCGCGCGCGCAGCCCGAAGGCCACGTTGTCGGCGACGCTCATGTGGGGGAAGAGGAGATAGTCCTGGAAGACGTAGCCCACGGATCGGCGTTCGGGCGGGAGATAGGTGCTGCGCGAGGCATCCTCGACGATGGTGTCGCCGATCTGCACCCGGCCTTGCGCCAGGGGGGACAACCCGGCGAGGCAGCGCAAGGCTGTCGACTTGCCCGAGCCGTTGGGCCCGAGCAGGCCGACGACCTCGCCGTCGGGGACATCGAGGTCGAGGTCGAGCGTGAAGGAATCGCGCGTGACGCGCAGTTGCGACGCAAGGCTCATGACGGTGCCGAGCGCAGGTAGCGATCGCGCAGGAGGAGCAGGACAGCCAGCGAGGCGATGAGCAGCACGAGGCTCAACGCGATTGCCGCATCACGATCGCCGTCCAGCGCGGCATAGACAGCGAGCGGCATCGTCTGGGTCACTCCCGGCAGATTGCCCGCGAAGGTGATTGTCGCTCCGAATTCTCCGAGCGCGCGTGCCCAGGCGAGCACTGTGCCCGCAAGGAGCGCGGGTGCGATCAGAGGCATGGTCACGCGGCGCAGCACCGTCCACTGACTCGCACCAAGGGTGGCGGCCGCCTCGTCGAATCGCGGATCGGCACTGCGCAGGGCTCCCTCCACGGTGATGACGAGGAAGGGCATGGCAACGAATGCCTCGGCCATGATCACGCCGGCCGTGCTGAAGGGCAGTTGCACCCCGAACCAGTCGTAGAGGAACTGGCCGATGAGCCCGCGCCGCCCGAAGGCCAGCAGGAGGGCAACACCCCCGACCACCGGTGGGAGAACAAGGGGAAGGGTCACGAGGGCGCGCACGAATGTCGTCCCGGGCACGGCGGATCGCGCAAGGACCCAGGCCACGGGAACTCCGATCGCCACGGCGATCACCGTCGCGCTCAGCGAGCAGACGAGGGAGAGGCGCAGGGCCTGCAGTGCCACGGGCGAGGAGAGGAGTTCGGGCAGCCGGGACCACGGCGTGCGCAGCAGCAGGCCAACGAGAGGGATGGCCAGGAAGGCGACACCGACCGCGGCGAGGATGCCGACGGGAATGGGGGTGGTCCTGCGACTGCTCATGGTGCCGGCGCGAATCCCGCACCCGCGAGCGCTGCTTGGGCCTCGGGGCCGGCCAGGAAGTCCACGAATGTCGCGGCTTCGGCTGCGTTGGGCGAGGCGGATACGACGGCGGCCTGGTAGGTCGTCGTCACGTTGGCCTCGGCGGGAATCGCCACGCCGACGACCTGCGCACCGGCCGACAGCACGTCGGTGACGTAGACGATGCCGGCATCGGCTTCATCCGCCTCGATCTTGCCGAGCACTGAGCGCACGTCGGGCTCGTAGCTGACCGGCGTGACGGCGAGTGAGTTGTGGTCGAAGAGCTTCGCCGTTGCGACGCCGCAGGGGGCTTGCTCCTGGCAGATGACGACCTTGACGCCGGCGAGGTCGGCTAGCCCGGCGACCGCTGCCGGATTGCCCGGCGGGACCGCGATCTGCAGGGAATTGGTGGCGATATCCACCGCCCCGGTGACCAGCCTCTCGTCGATCAGGGGCGCCATCGAGGTCGTGCCGGCGGATGCGAAGACGTCAAGCGGTGCACCGCCGCGAATCTGCTCGGCTACCGCGCTGCTCGCGGCGAAGGAGAACTGCACGCTGACGCCCGGATAGGCCTTGGTGAACTCGGCGGCGATGCTTGCCAGTACGTCGGTGAGCGACGACGCGGCACCCACGGTGATCGTCGCGCGCTGAGTCGTACTCGACGACGCGGTTGAGTCTGCCGCCGATGAGCAGGCGGTGCCCGCGAGTCCGATCGTGCCGATCAGTGCGATCGCGGACATCGTGCGCACCGACCTCATCGTCCCGGAACCTCCACGCCGACATTGGTGGCCTTGACGGTCGCGATGGCCAGCGACCCTGGCTCGAGTCCGAGTTCGTCGACGGCTTCGGTGCTGAGGAGCGAGATGAATCGGTGGGGTCCGGCCTGGATCTCCACCTGCGCCATGACGGTGTCCTTGACGATCCGCGTCACCACGCCGGCGAAGCGGTTGCGCGCAGAGCGACTCACGATGGGGGCGAGCTCGGCGCTCGCCGGCGTGCCCGCCCCCTCGCGCATGGCCCGGGCGACCTCGGCCCCGTCGATGACCTGGCGCCCGGCGGCGTCGGCGCTGGCGGCCAGGCGGCCGGACTCGATCCAGCGCCGCACCGTGTCGTCGCTCACGCCGAGGAACTCAGCCGCCTCAGGGATCCGCATCTGCGTCATGAATGGGGATGATATCCCGCATGTGCGGATGTGGTCGTCCGGATGGTCCGATTCCTCGGCGACGACACCCCTGACCGAAGCCTGATCCGCGCGGCTGGTTGCCGCGGGCAGCCGGGCGGCCTACCCTCGGACGGCTCAGGCCTCGCTGGGGGGCGGATGACCCGAGAGGGGTAGCTCGTGGCGACAGCCAAAAAGGCGGTGCCGGCCACCAAGGCCGCGCCCGCCACCAAGGCCGCGCCCTCCACCAAGGCCGCGCCCGCGAAGAAGGCGGCCCCCGTCAAGAAGGCCGCGCCCGTCAAGAAGGCCGCGCCCGCCAAGGGGGCCGCCCCTGCGAAGAAGGCCGCCCCTGCGAAGAAGGCCGCGCCCGTCAAGAAGGCCGCGCCCGCCAAGAAGGCCGCCCCGGCCAAGAAGGCCGCGCCCGCGAAGAAGAAGCTCGCCGTCCGCGAGGACGAGTCCCTGTGGACTCCCGCCGAGATCGCCGAGGTCAAGAAGGAACTCCAGAAGGACGTCCTGCGCCTGCAGGAGGAGATCAAGGTCACCGAGGCGGATATCGCCGAACTAGTCGCCGACTCCGGAGATGGTGCGGGAGACGACCAGGCCGATGCAGGCAGCAAGACCTTCGAGCGCGAGCAGGAGATGAGCCTGGCCAATAATTCGCGCGACATGCTCCTGCAGACCGAGCATGCGCTGGCGCGCATCGCCAACGGCACCTATGGCATCTGCGAGTCATGTGGCAAGCCCGTTGGCAAGTACCGACTGCAGGCATTCCCGCGCGCGACGATGTGCGTCGCCTGCAAGCAGATTGAGGACCGCCGCGTACTCTGACGGGGTGACCGATTCCGACAAGGCGACGCCCGACGTAGCGGCGCCTCCCGGCCCGCGTCCCAGGCTCGTATGGGTCACCGTCGCGGTCGCCCTCGGGGTCGTGGTGATCGACCAGGTCACGAAGGCCCTTGCCGTCGCCTACCTCAGGCCGCGGATCCTGGCGGGCGAGGTGCCCGTCGAAATCCTCGGACCGGTCCTGAAACTCACCTACACCGAAAACACCGGCGCGGCCTTCGGCATGGGCACCGGCTTCACGTGGATCTTCGCCGCCATCGCCGTCGTGGTGTCGATCGTCATCTTGCGCACGGCGACGCGCATCGGGAGCGTCGCCTGGGCCATTGCCCTCGGCGGTCTCCTCGGTGGGGCCGTGGGCAACCTCATCGACCGGCTCACGCGACCACCCGGCATTGGCCAGGGCTATGTTGTCGACTTCCTGCAGTTGCCCAACTGGCCCGTCTTCAACGTCGCTGACATGTCGATCGTGGGATCAGCCATCCTGATGGTCGTCCTCACCATCCGCGGTGTCGAGCTCAATGGCGCGAAGCGCACATCGTCAGTGCGCTGACGTCGACCATGACCGCAATTCGACGACTCCCGGTGCCCGAGGGGCTCGTCGGCGAGCGCGTCGACGCTGGCCTCGCGCGCATGCTCGGCATGTCGCGCAGCGCAGCCGCATCGCTCATCGAAAGCGGCGGGGTACTTCTCGACGATGCCGTGGCCGCGAAGTCCGATCGTCTGATGGACGGCCAGTGGCTCGAGGTGACTTTCCCGGAGGCCCCGTCGGAGCGCGCGCCCCAACCGGTCGAGGGAATGCGCATCCTCTACGACGATGACGACCTCGTCATCGTGGAGAAGCCGGTCGGCGTTGCTGCGCATCCGAGCCCGGGTTGGGAGGGCCCGACCGTCATCGGGGGTCTCGAGGCCGCCGGATACCGGATCTCCACCTTTGGTGCTGCCGAGCGGCAGGGCATCGTGCACCGCCTCGATGTCGGCACGACCGGCGTGATGGCCGTGGCCAAGAGCGAGTCGGCGTACACCCACCTCAAGGCGCAGTTCAAGGACCGCACGGTGCGCAAGGTGTACCGCGGCATCGCCCAGGGCCACCTGGACCCACTCAGCGGCACTATCGACGCGCCGATCGATCGCCACCCGACCGCTGATTACCGCAGGGCCGTCGTCGCGGGGGGCAAGCCCAGCGTCACGCATTACGACACCGTCGAGGCGTTCCCGTACGCCAGCCTGCTCGATATCGACCTCGAGACCGGGCGCACCCACCAGATCCGCGTGCACCTGTCGGCGATGCGGCACCCGCTCGTCGGCGACCTCACCTATGGCGCGGACCCGACGTTGGCCGACCGGCTCGGACTGACGCGCCCTGCGCTCCACGCGGCCCGCCTGGAGATCACGCACCCGTCGACGGGGGAGCGCCTGTGCTTCGAGTCAGCCGACCCGCCGGACTTTGCCGAGGCACTGCGACGGCTGGCGGACGGCGCCTAGTCATCGGTGGCGTGCCGAGACCGTGCGCCACTCAGGTCCCAGGGGTCACCCGGGCGCGTCGGGGGACGAAGGGTGTCGGCTCCCCGGACTAGGGTGGGCCGATGACCACGGGAGGCTCGGGCGGGGACTTCGTCCACCTCCACGTACACACCGAATACTCCATGCTCGACGGCGCGAGCCGCCTTGACGATCTCATGTCGGAGGCTGCTCGCCAGGGCATGTCGGCCATCGCCATGACCGATCACGGCAACCTCTATGGTGCCTACGACTTCTACAAGGCGGCGCGCTCGGCTGGGATCAAGCCGATCATCGGACTCGAGGGCTATTACGCGCCGCAGGGCCGGTTCGAACGCCGTGCCTTCGACTTCGGCGGCGGCTTCGACGAGGGCAATTCCGAAGACGGCTCTGGAGGTCGGGGCACGCAGAGCTACACCCACATGACCCTGTGGGCCGAAAACACCGCGGGCATGCACAACCTCTTCCGGCTCGCTTCCCTGGCGAGCCTGGAGGGCTACTACTTCAAGCCGCGCTTCGATCGCGAGATCCTCCAGACCTATGCCGCCGGCCTCATGGGCACCACCGGCTGCCCCTCGGGCGAGGTCAATCGCTGGCTCCAGGCGGGCGACTACGACCGCGCGCTGGCGGCGGCCGCGGATATGCGCGACATCCTCGGCAAGGGCAACTACTTCTGCGAGGTCATGGATCACGGCCTGTCGATCGAACGCCGCTTCCGCGAGGATCTGCTCCGCATCGCGAAGGCCCTCGAGCTTCCCCTTGTCGCCACCAACGACCTGCACTACGTGCACGCGGGCGATGCCGACACGCACGACGTGCTGCTCTGCATCGGCACCCGCACCACGATGGACGACCCCAAGCGTTTTCGCTTCGACGCGCGCGACTTCTACCTGAAGACGTCGGCCGAGATGCGAGATGTGTGGAAGGAACTCCCCGAGGCCTGCGACAACACTCTGATCATCGCTGAGCGCTGCGATGTCACCTTCAACGAGGGCGCCAATCTGCTGCCGCGCTTTCCCGTGCCCAAGGGGGAGTCCGAGGAGTCCTGGCTAATCGCCGAGGTGGAGCGCGGCCTGGCTCGGCGCTACCCCGCAGGCGTGTCCGACGCCGTGCGCCAGCAGGCGACCTACGAGCTCGGCGTCGTGACGCAGATGGGCTTCCCCGGCTACTTCCTCGTGGTCGCCGACCTCGTGCGCCACGCCAAGGACAACGGCATCCGCGTGGGACCGGGCCGCGGGTCGGCCGCGGGAGCCATGATCGCCTATGCCCTGGGTATCACCGACCTCGATCCGATCAAGCACGGCCTGCTCTTCGAGCGATTCCTCAACCCTGAGCGCATCTCCATGCCCGACATCGACATCGACTTCGACGAGCGTCGACGGGCCGACATGATCCGCTACGCCACGGAGAAATACGGCGAGGAGCGCGTTGCCCAGATCGTCACGTTCGGGTCCATCAAGGCCAAGGCGGCCGTCAAGGATGCTGCCCGCGTGCTCGGCTACCCCTACGTCCTTGGTGATCGCATCACCAAGGCGATGCCGCCGTCGGTGATGGGTAAAGACATCTCGCTCGCCGGCATCTTCGAGACCACCCATTCCCGCTACGGGGAGGCCACCGAGTTTCGCACGCTCTACGGCTCCGACCCCGATGTTGCCAAGGTTGTCGACACCGCGCGCGGCCTCGAAGGACTCAAGCGTCAGCCGGGCGTCCATGCGGCCGGCGTCATCCTGTGCCGAGAGCCGCTCATCGACGTCATTCCGGTGTGGCGACGCGAGCAGGACGGTGCCATCATCACCCAGTTCGACATGGGCGCGTGCGAGGCCCTCGGCCTGCTCAAAATGGACTTCCTCGGTCTTCGCAACCTCTCCGTGCTCGATGACTGCCTCGAGCACATCCAGCTCAACCGCGGCGACACCGTCGTGCTCGAAGACCTGCCCCTCGCCGACGACCCGACCTTCGCCCTGCTCTCGCGGGGCGACACCCTCGGCGTCTTCCAACTCGACGGTGGCCCTATGCGCGCGCTGCTGCGCTCCATGCAGCCGGACTCCTTCAAGGACATCTCCGCGGTGCTCGCGCTCTACCGACCCGGCCCCATGGGCGCTAATGCTCACATCGAATACGCCGACCGCAAGAACGGTCGCAAGCCGGTCGTGCCTATCCATCCCGAACTCGCTGAGCCGCTGGCCGAGATCCTGGGCGACACCTACGGCCTGATCGTCTATCAGGAGCAGGTCATGGCGATCGCGCAGAAGCTTGCGGGCTACTCCCTCGGCAGCGCCGACCTGCTGAGGCGCGCCATGGGCAAGAAGAAGAAGGAGATCCTGGACAAGGAATACGTGCCCTTCCGCGAGGGCATGCTCGCCAATGGATTCTCCGACGCGGCGATCGCGACCCTGTGGGACATCCTGGTGCCGTTCTCCGACTATGCCTTCAACAAAGCGCACACAGCCGGCTACGGCCTGGTGTCCTTCTGGACCGCCTACCTCAAGGCCAATTACTCCCAGGAATACATGGCGGCGCTCCTCACCTCCGTGAAGGACGACAAGGACAAGTCGGCCGTCTACCTCAATGAATGTCGCCGCATGGGCATCAAGGTGCTCCCACCCGACGTCAATGACTCCGATTTCGACTTCACGCCGCGCGGGAGCGACATCCGCTTCGGCCTGTCGGCGATCCGCAATGTGGGGGCCAACGTCGTCGAGTCCATCATCGCCACGAGGCGTTCCCACGGCCGGTTTGCCGACTTCATGGACTTCATCGGGGCGGTCGACGCCTCGGTGTGCAACAAGCGCGTGGTCGAGAGCCTGATCAAGGCGGGAGCCTTCGACTCCCTCGGCCATACGCGTCGGGGCCTGGTGGCTATTCACGACCAGGTGATCGATGCCGCGATCGACCTCAAGCGCGCCGAGGCCATGGGTCAGTTCGACCTCTTCGGCGGGCTCGGTGACCAGACCGGCGACACCGGTATCCGCGTCGCGCCCGATATCCCGCTGACCGAGTGGGAGAAGGACGTCCTGCTCGCCCATGAGCGCGAGATGCTGGGCCTCTACGTTTCCGATCACCCTCTCTTCGGCATCGAGCAACTCCTCGCGCAGTCCACTGACTGCTCGGTGGCGCAGCTCCACGGGGGAGACCGCCCCGACGGCCAGATGGTGACCGTGGGCGGCCTGGTCACCTCGGTCCAGCGCAAGACCACCAAACAGGGGTCGGTCTGGGCCATCGTCACGCTTGAAGACCTCGATGGTGCGGTCGATGTCATGGTGTTCCCGCAGACCTATCTCGCCGCGAGCACCATGCTGGCCCCCGACTCGATCCTGCTCCTGCGCGGCAGGATCGATCGGTCCGACGACGACGGCACGCGGCTAGTCGCCCTGGAGATCACACAGCCCGACGTGAGTCAGGCTCACACCGGTCCGGTGCGGCTGACCATGCCCGCGTCGCGATGCATCCCCCCGGTCGTCGAGCGCCTCAAGGAGATCCTGGCGTTGCATCCGGGCACCACCGAGGTGCACCTGCACCTGGTCACGGCCGAGCGCACGACCGTGATGCGCCTCGATGATCGGCTGCGCGTCACGCCCACCTCCGCGCTGTACGGTGACCTCAAGGCGCTCCTCGGCCCGATCTGCCTGGGCTAGGCGTCTTCGTCGGTCGAAGCCGATTAGTCTCCTCGCGTGCGCATACGAGTGTGGGGCGCGCTTGCGGTGGGCGCCGTCAGTTCCATCGCCCTCGGCGCCCTCTTGGGTCTGCTGTGGGAGCGGCTGGCACCCCGTGTCGCCCTCGTCGTGGCCGGCGATGGCAAGCCCTACCCGGAGGGCTACCAGCCCGAGGAGTTTATGAGCGACGACGGCATAGCCGCCATCCTGTGCGTCCTCGGTGGCCTGCTGATCGGGGCGTGCGTCGCCCTCATCGCGCGCCGCATGAGCAGTCCTGATCAAGCCATGCGGTGGTCTGCGATCGTCGTCGTGCCGCTCGGTGCGCTCGGCACCGCTGCACTGTGGTTCGTTGGCACCCACCTGGGGAGCTTCGACCTCAACGAGGTTGTCCTTGCCTCCGACGTGGGCGACGCGGTGACCGCACCGCTGCGACTGCGCATGCCCGGCGTGCTGGTGCTCTGGCCAGCGGCGAGCGCGCTGGTCGTGTTCTTTGTCGCGGTAGGGGACTGGCTGGCCGACCGCTCTAGGCGGCGGCAATGGGAGCGAGGATCGCTGACGTCAGCCGGATGAGATCTGCGGGCGCGATCTCGACGTCGAGGCCACGTCGACCGGCCGATACGTAGATCGACGTGCAATGCATGGCCGACGAGTCGATGACCGTAGGCAGTGGTGAGCGCTGGCCGACGGGCGAGATGCCCCCGACCACGTAGCCCGTGAGCCGCTCGGCGGCTGACGGCTCGAGCATCCGTGCCCTCTTGCCGCCTCTGGCGCAAGCTAGCGACTTTAGGTCGAGGGTTCCCTCAACGGGCACCACCGCCACGACGGGAGTGCCGTCAACATCGGCAAGCAGGGTCTTGAACACGTGCGAGGGCGTGACGCCGAGTGCCTGCGCTGCCTGCATGCCGAAGTTCACGACGGCGGGATCGTGCTCATAGGCGTGCACGACGTGCGCGATTCCCTCGCGCTGAAGGGCGAGGAGAGCACGGGTGCCCGCAGGCGAGCGCTTGGCCACGGCTAGTTGGGCGAAGGCTCGTCGCGGACGAGGTCGACGGCAGGCAGCGATGGGAGTGCCGCGATAAGAGATGTCTCCCGCCTCAGGAACGCGAGTTCTGCGCGCAGTCGGTCGGCGTCGGTAAAGGCGGCAAGGAGGTCCTGCCGCTGGGGCAGGTCGATCACGACCGCGGCAGCGACGAGGTAGGACAGCACTCGCGGGTCGTCGGGCAGGCTGCTCCCGTCGTCATCGGTGAACATCGACCGGTACTTGACGAACTGCTCGGCCACGGCCGCGGCGAGGGGTTCGGTGTCGCCCCCGGACTCCTCGGGCAGATCCGTCACGGTGGCCTGGAGATAGGGCAGCGACGTGTCAAGCTCGCCGATGCGTACTCGACGTGTCCCCACGGTCACGATGTCGAATCGCCCGTCGTCGAGGGGTGATATCTCGCGCACCGATGTGACCGTGCCGACGTCGAACAGGGCACGGGCGCCATCGGCCCCGACCTCGCGGCCGTCTCGGATCGCGACGACGACGAACTCGCGGTCGGCCTCCGGCAAAGCCTGCAGGTCGGCGACGAGTTGGCGGTAGCGCGGCTCGAAGATGTGCAGCGGCAGCACTAGGCCGGGCACGAGCACGGTGGCTAGTGGGAAGAGGGGGAGGAGTTGCCCAGCGCTCACAATCGCAGGCTAGACCTACAATCTCCCTCATGATCCGGCGCATCGACCTACGCGGCTCCCATATGGATCCCCGCGAGGTGCTCCCGCGCGCGGCGGTCGACGTCGAGCAGGCCGCCGCCACGGTGGCCCCTATCGTCGACGACGTCCGCGAGCGGGGGGCGCAAGCGGTCCTCGACTGGACCGAGCGCCTCGACGGCGTGCGCCCCGCGTCGCTGAGGGTCCCCGCAAGCGCCATAGCCGATGCGGTGGCGGGCCTGGACCCGGCCGTGCGGGCCGGCCTCGACGAGGCCATTCGCCGTGCCCGGCTCGTGCACGCCGACCAGCGCCGTGTCGATGTCACCACGGTCGTGGTGCCAGGCGGGTCCGTCACCGAGCACTGGGTGCCGGTTGCCCGCGTGGGCCTCTACGTCCCAGGGGGTCGCGCGGTCTATCCCAGCAGTGTGGTGATGAACGTCGTGCCGGCACAGATTGCCGAGGTGGCCTCGCTGTGCGTGGTGTCTCCGGCCCAGCGCGACCACGGCGGACTCCCGCACCCGACGATCCTGGCCGCGTGCGGCCTTCTCGGCATCGACGAGGTCTATGCCGCCGGCGGAGCGCAGGCCGTCGCCATGCTGGCGTTCGGTGTCGACCTGCCGGACGGCCAACGCTGCGAGCCCGTCGACATGGTCACGGGCCCGGGCAACATCTACGTCACGGCGGCCAAGCGGCTGCTGAAGGGTCGCGTCGGCATCGATTCGGAGGCAGGCCCGACCGAGGTGGCCGTGCTGGCTGACGACACCGCCGATCCCGCCCATGTCGCGGCGGATCTGATCAGCCAGGCCGAGCACGACACGATCGCGGCCGCGGTGCTGGTCACGACGTCACCCCAACTTGCCGATGCGGTGGAGGCAGAGGTCCAGTCGCAGTTGTCTCGCACCAAGCATGTCGAGCGCATATCGGAAGCGCTGTCGGGCTCGCAGAGCGGCATCGTGCTCGTCGACGAGATCGAGCAGGGCCTACGCGTGGTCGATGCCTATGCAGCCGAACACCTCGAGATTCACACTCGCGATGCGCGTGCCGTCGCCATGCGGGTGCGCAATGCCGGGGCGATCTTCGTCGGCGGCCACGCACCAGTGTCTCTCGGCGACTACTGCGCCGGCTCCAATCACGTGCTGCCGACCGGTGGGACGGCTGCCCACTGCTCGGGCCTGTCGGTCCAGACCTTCCTGAGGGGCATCCACGTGGTCGACTACGACCGCACTGCCCTCGAGGGTGTCGCCGACCACGTGGTCGCACTCGCACTGGCCGAAGACTTGCCGGGTCATGCGGCCGCCATCACCATCAGGCTCCAGGACTGACCATGCCCTATCAGCCCCCGATCCGCGACGACCTGCGCGGGGCCGCGCCCTACGGCGCACCGCAACTGGATGTGCCCGTGCGACTCAACACCAATGAAAACCCCTTTCCTCCGTCTCCGGCGCTAGCGACCGCGATCGGCGCGGCGGCTGCCGCGGCAGCCGCCGACCTCAACCGCTATCCCGATCGCGATGCGCGCGTTCTACGCCAGCGCCTGGCCGCCTACCTCGGCCGTGAGTCGGGCGTCACGCTGCAGGCAGAGCAGATCTGGGCAGCCAACGGGTCGAATGAGGTGATGCACCACATCTTTTCGGCTTTCGGCGGACCCACTCGCACGGCGCTGGCCTTCTCCCCGACGTATTCCATGTATGAGCAGTACGCGCGCGACACCTTCACCCGCTACGTCACCGTGCGGCGCGACCCCGACTTCAGCCTCGATGCGACGACGGTGGTAGCCGCCATGCTGGGCGGCTCGCCGTCTATCGTCGTGCTGACCTCGCCCAACAACCCCACGGGCACGGCACTGCCGCTTGAGGTCGTAGCAGCAGCCTGCGCGACCGCTACCGGTGTCGTCGTCGTCGACGAGGCATATGCGGAGTTCCGGCGACCCGGGGTCCCCAGTGCCCTGTCGCTCCTGCCTGGCAATCCCAACCTCATCGTGACGCGCACGATGAGCAAGGCCTTCGCTCTTGCCGGCGCTCGGCTCGGCTACGCCATTGCCTGCCCGGAGGTCATCGATGCGCTTCGCGTCGTACGCCTGCCCTATCACCTCTCCGCGATCACGCAGGCGGTCGCGTCGACCGCGCTCGACCACGCGGACGAGCTCCAGGGGCAGGTGGACACGCTGCGACGTGAGCGCGATGACCTCCTGTCGTGGCTGCGAGACAGGGGAGTCCGGGCCGTCGACTCGGATGCCAACTTCATTCTCTTCGGCGTGTTCGCCGACCAGCATCGCGCCTGGCAGGCCCTGCTGGATCGAGGCGTCCTCGTTCGAGAGGTCGGCCCCGAGGAATGGCTGCGCGTCACCGTCGGCACCCCCGCCGACAATGCCGCATTCCGGGCGGCGCTAGAGGCGGTCATCACCGAAGACGGCATGATGGCCCCTTCGGAGTGAGCGGAAGGAACCCCATGGGCCGCACGGGCCGCGTCGAGCGGAAGACCAAGGAGAGCAGCGTGTTCGTCGAGATCGATCTCGACGGCACGGGCAACGCTGACGTGTCGACGGGTGTCCCCTTCTTCGACCACATGCTCGCCCAGCTCGGCAAGCACGGTGGCTTCGACCTCACCGTGCGCACCGAAGGCGACCTCGAGGTGGATGCCCACCACACCGTCGAGGACACGTCACTGGCTCTCGGCTCGGCCTTTCGCGAGGCGCTCGGCGATGCCGCCGGCGTGCGCCGCTACGGCGACGCCCTTGTGCCCCTCGACGAGTCGCTGTGCCAGGTGGCCGTCGACCTGTCAGGGCGTCCCTATCTGGTCCACGAAGAGCCCCAGATCGTGGAGCTCATCGGGACCTATGACACGACCTTGACGCGCCATATCTTCGAGTCGTTCGTCGCGACCGGGCAGGTCACCCTTCACGTGCGGGTGCTCAACGGACGCAATGCGCACCATGTGGTCGAAGCTCAGTTCAAGGCCTTCGCCCGGGCGCTCCGCGACGCCGTCGCCCTCGATCCGCGTGTCAAGGGGATTCCCTCCACCAAGGGAACCCTGTCGGCTTGGGAGTCGGTGGAGCCCTAGTCGTGTCGTGGACCGTCGTTCTACTTCTTGCGCTGGCGGGCTTCCTCATCGGCGGGGTCGTCTCGTTTTGGCGGCAGGGACGCCGTAATGCCGCGCTCGTCCTCGGCGTCCTTGGCGTGATGTCGATCGCGGCGGCCTTCCTGTGGGCGTGGGACCCGATCTGATGGTGGCTCCGGCGGTCGTCGTCCTCGACTACGGCTCAGGCAACCTCCGCTCCGCTCAGCGCGCCCTCGAACGTGCCGGCGCCACCGTCGAGGTGACGTCGGACCCCGACGCCGTCTTGGCAGCCGACGGGCTCGTGGTGCCGGGCGTGGGGGCCTTCGCCGCGTGCATGGCTGGGTTGACCGCGGTGAACGGCCCCAAACTCATCGGCCGGCGGCTCGCAGGTGGCCGACCCGTGCTGGGCATCTGCGTGGGCATGCAGGTGCTCTTCGACGCCGGCGTGGAGCACGGAGTCGAGACGGCGGGACTGGCGCAGTGGCCGGGGGTCGTGGAGCGTCTGCACGCGGACGTCCTGCCGCATATGGGATGGAACACGGTCCAGGCACCCGCGCAGTCTCGGATGTTCGAGGGCGTGCGTGACGACTACTTCTACTTCGTCCATTCCTACGGGGTCCTCGACTGGACGCTTCCCGCCTCCGATCTCATGTTGCCTCCTCTCGTCACGTGGACCGACTACGGCACTCCCTTTGTCTCGGCGGTCGAAAACGGTCCCCTGTGGGCGACGCAGTTCCATCCGGAGAAGTCCGGTGATGGGGGTGCGCGCGTGCTGCGCAACTGGATCGAGACCCTGGCCTAGGCATGGCAAGAGAACGTGCGCGCAGGCGCGCCGAGAGGGAGGCCGCCCAAGCCCGCGAGCGCGAGGTGCGGGCCCGTCGTCGTGTGCGCCGGGAGCGAGTCGAGCGGGTGCGCTCCTCGGTCACCTCGGCGCTGCCCGACCGGCCCAAGGTGGCACCGGGCGTGCTCGCGCGGCGTCGTCGGCGCCGCCTCTTCGCGTTCGTGCTCGGCGTCATCGCGATCCAGGTGCTCGTCTGGCCTTTCGTGCCGTCCTGGACCGGTCGGCTCGTGGTGCTCGTGCTCACGCTGCTGGCCGCCCCGGTCGTCTGGGTCCTCAGCTTCGGTCGCGTCTAGGGGGAGCCAGATCCCCTACCCTCGCCCCATGCAGGTCACGTCCGGGCAGGTGGGCCGCGTGTATGTCAGCCACGCATGGGCGGGCTCCCGTCTGCGCAGCGCCGTCCGCCTCGCCCTCGGCACGGCGTTGGGCGTGGTCACCCTTCTCGCGCATATTCTCGACCTGTCTGGCGTGCCGGTCGACGTTCTCGGCGGAGTGGTCTGGATCGCCCTCCTCGCCGTGACCCTGGTGTTGCTTGTGCGCGGTGGCTTCCGTTGGCCGGCCTGGCGCGAGGCCGTGCCCTCGATCCTGCTCCTCGTGAGCATCCTCGTCGCGCGCTTCGGCTGGCTCGGCGTGTTCTCCGGCGATGCGGCCGTCTGCTGCTTCATCGCGTTCTACCTCATCGAGTTGCGGGGCGTCGTGCGCTCCAGTCCCGGGTGGTACGCCGCCCTGGCGATCACCGGCATCTGCGTCCTGGCCTCGCTCGCGATGGCCGAGGTGGAGGCCGAGGAACCCAACGCCTCCATTAGGGACGGCGGCACAGCCCTGGTGTGGGCCATGGGCCAGCTCTTCCGGTTCGGCTCGCTCGTCCAGGAGAGACCGGTGACGCAAACCGGCGGATTCTTCGGCGTCGTGATCATCTTCGCGGGCGTTCTCTTCTCTGCCGTCATGCTCTCCGCGGTGACCGCCTGGGTGGTCCGGCAGGGAGGCCAGGGCAACCGCGAGCGAGATGAGGAGCGCTACCGCCAGCACGTGCGCGATGCGCTCCGGGAGGCAGGTCTGCTGCCAGACGGGTCCGACGAGGTGGAGGACGTCGAGTCACGGGTCTTCATCAACGTCGAGGAGGTCGTGGGTCGCGTGCCCCGCTACTGGTGGCGCTCGCGGGCCTTGGCGACACAGGAGTTCCTGGAGGGCTTGACCTCAGAATTCGATCTCGTGCCCGGGGAATCGTTCGATGGACGGCGCCGCGTTTACGCCGTTGTCCAGGCCGGCGTTGTATCGCCCGGTGACCTCGATACGGACCCTGCATCGGGCCTCTCGGTCGTGGTGACCACCGAGGAGACCGATCGTTGGATCGACGGCCGCGTGCGGGAGGGCGATGCCGTGGTCACGGGCAATGCGGCGCACTCGGCGCGGCTGGCCGAGAGCGGCGTGGTCGTGATCTCGCCGAGCGCACTGGCTTCCCTGGCCGATCACCTCACCGACACGGCGTAGGGTGGCGTAATGCTTACCGGGACCCGCTTCGAACTCCTTCCTGCCGTCGACATCGCCGATGGCACCGCCGTGCGTCTCGTCCAGGGTGCGGCGGGCACGGAGACCTCCTACGGCGATCCGGTCGCTGCCGCGCGCCAGTGGGTGGAGCAGGGCGCGTACTGGCTGCACGTCGTCGACCTCGACCGAGCCTTCGGCCGCGGCACGAACGCCGACGAGGTGGCCGCGATCGTGCGTGAGGTGAAGGACCGCTGCCATGTCGAGGTCGCGGGAGGGATCCGCGACGACGAGTCACTCGCCGCAGCGCTCGCCACGGGAGCGCAGCGCGTCGTCATCGGCACGGCCGCGATGGAGTCGCCCGCCTGGGTCGCCGGTGTTATCGCCGAGCACGGAGAGCGCATCGCGGTGTCACTCGACGTGCGGGGCACGACCCTGGCGGCGCGGGGTTGGACCCAGGAGGGCGGCGATGTCTTCGAGGCCATCGATCGGCTGGACGCAGCCGGATGTCGCCACTACATCGTGACGGACGTCGAGCGCGACGGCACGCTGCACGGACCGCACTTCCACCTGCTCCATCGCATCGCCAAGCACACGGCCACGCCGGTGATCGCTTCGGGTGGCATTGCCACGTTGGAGGACGTCCACAAGCTCGTGGAGATGATCCCGCAGGGGATCGTCGGTGCCGTGATCGGGCGCGCGCTCTATGACGGCGCTTTCACGTTCCCCGAGTTGGTCGCGGCTATCGAGCCCCGGATCGACCTGTGGACCTGGGGTCCGCCGCAGCCGTGAGCCTTGCTGTCCGCGTCATCCCCTGCCTCGACGTAGACGCCGGTCGCGTCGTCAAGGGAGTCAACTTCGCCGACCTGCGTGATGCCGGCGATCCCGTCGAGCTCGCACACCGCTACGACGCGGCGGGGGCCGACGAGCTCGTGTTCCTCGACATCACGGCCTCGTCGGGCAAGCGCGAGACGACGTACGACATGGTGCGTCGCACTGCCGACCAGGTCTTCATTCCGCTCACCGTCGGCGGGGGAGTGCGCTCGGTGGACGACTTCGACCGACTGTTGCGCGCCGGTGCCGACAAGGTCAGCCTGAGCACCGCTGCGGTGACGGGCCCAGACCTCATCGACGCCGCCGCTCGGCAGTTCGGGTCGCAGTGCGTCGTTTTGTCCGTTGACACGCGCCGTGCACAGGGCATGGCTTCGGGTTTCGAGGTCACGACGCACGGTGGCCGCGAGTCCACGGGGCGTGACACGCTCGCGTGGGTCCGGGAAGCCGTGGCCCGCGGAGTGGGAGAGATCCTGCTCAACTCCATGGACGCCGACGGCACCCGGGACGGTTTCGATCTCGACCTCATTCGCGCGGTGCGCGGGTGCGTGGACGTGCCGATCATCGCTAGTGGCGGTGCCGGACGTCCTGAGCACGCGGTCCCGGCCGTCGACGCGGGGGCCGACGCTGTGCTCGCGGCGAGCATCTTCCACTTCGGCGACGTCACTATCGCCGAGGTGAAGGATGCCCTTGCGGCCGCGGGACTCCCGGTGCGCCCGCTGACCGCGTGAGCATCCCCGTAGCGGACAATGGCGGCGTGACCGAGGTGCGCTTCGACGATCGCGGGCTCGTCCCCGTCGTCGTCCAGCAGTGGGATACCGGCGAGGTGCTCATGCTCGCCTGGATGGACGCGGAGGCGCTTCGCCGCACGCGCGAGACGGGCCGGGCGACGTACTGGTCGCGCAGCCGCCAGGAGTACTGGGTCAAGGGCGAGACATCCGGCAATCCCCAATGGGTGCGCGACGTTCGCATCGATTGCGACGGCGATGCGCTGCTGCTGATCGTCGAGCAGGAGGGGGTCGCCTGCCACACCGGGCAGCGCACCTGCTTCACCGAGACGATCCCGGATCAGTCGACGTGAGCGAGAGGGTCGCGTGGGGGTTCCCGCTCCCCGCACCCGGGGGCACGGCGCCTGACCTCGCCCGCTTCCGCGAACTCGCACCCGGGCGCCGCGTGATTCCCGTCGTACGCCGTCTGCTGGCTGACGGGGAGACGCCCGTGGGGCTCTACCGCAAGCTCGCGGGCGAGCGGCCCGGCACATTCCTCCTCGAGTCGGCTGAGCACGGGCGCGCCTACTCGCGATACAGCTTCGTCGGTGTGCGCAGCCAGGCCATGCTCACCGAGCACCTAGGCGCTGCCGTGTGGACCGGCCACCCGCCCATCGACGTACCGAGGGGGGGAGATCCGCTGGCGGCACTGCGCGACACGGTCGACCTGCTCCAGACGGATCCGCCCCAGGGACTGCCGCCGCTGACCGGAGGAATGGTGGGCTACGTGTCCTATGACGCCGTTCGTCGGTGGGAGCGTTTGCCCGACAACCAGGCGGACGAGGTGGGCATCCCGGAGATCGGATTCCTACTGGCCACCGACCTCGCCGTTCTCGATCATGCCGACGGCACCGTCCTGCTGATCGCCAACGCGATCAACCTTGATGCCAGCGATGACCGCGTCGATGAGGCCTGGCATGACGCGATGGAACGCATCGACGCCATGGCGACAGACCTGACAGCTCCCGCACCCTCGACGGTCGCCACCTTCGATCCGGACGCTAGCGGCGAGGTTGCGCCGCGCACGTCGGTCGAGGACTACCTGGCGTCGGTCGAACGCGCCAAGGAGCACATCCGGTCCGGCGATGCGTTCCAGGTTGTGCTGTCGCAGCGCTTCGACGCTCGGTGCGATGCCTCGTCCCTCGACGTCTACAGGGTCCTGCGGGTGACCAATCCGAGTCCCTACATGTACCTGCTGCGCATGCCTGAAGCCGATGGGTCGGGTGTCGCCTTCGACATCGTGGGTTCGTCGCCCGAAGCCCTCGTCACGGTCAACGATGGTCGCTGCCGAGTCCACCCCATTGCGGGCACGCGTCCGCGCGGATCGACGCCGGAGGAGGACGCCGCCCTGATCGAAGGCCTGCTGGCTGACGACAAGGAGCGTGCCGAGCACCTCATGCTCGTCGATCTCGGCCGCAATGACCTGGGTCGAGTATGCGTGCCTGGATCCGTGGAGGTCGTGGACTTCATGCAGGTCGAGCGCTACTCCCACGTCAGCCATCTGGTCTCGACCGTCGTTGGACGGCTGGCTCCACGAACGACTGCTTACGACGCCCTCGTGGCCTGCTTCCCCGCTGGCACGCTGTCGGGCGCACCGAAGCCGCGCGCGATGCAGATCATCGATGAACTCGAACCGGCGCGGCGCGGGCTCTACGGGGGCGTCGTTGGATACATCGACTTCGCCGGTGACCTCGACATGGCCATCGCTATCCGCACGGCGGTGATCAAGGAGGCGACGGCATACGTGCAGGCAGGTGCGGGGATCGTCGTCGACTCAAGCCCTGAGTCCGAGCACGCCGAGTGCGCGGCCAAGGCGGCAGCGGTCTTGCGCGCAGTCGCGGTGGCGAGTTCGATGGGCGGTCTCGTCGAAGGGACCACCGTTGCGTGAGTACATCGTCGCCCTGTCGACCATCGCGGTGGCGGCTGTCGTCGTCATTGGCTCCTTTGCTGCCACGTGGGCTACGGCGACCGTGCCGGTGTTCGCCGGCGAGGCGGGAGCTGCACCCACGCGCGACATCTCCTTGACGGGCGGTCAGCTCGTGCCGCTCGGCGCGGCACTCGGCTGGCTCGCGCTAGCGGGAGCAGCGGGACTGCTGGCGACGCGCACGTGGGGCCGTCGCGTCATCGGTGCGGTGGTCGTCCTGGCCGGCGGAGGTGCAGGAGCCAGTGCCCTGGCCTTCGGGCTGACGGGGGCTGCACTCATCGACAGCGCACTCGCGGCGCAGGACCAGGCCCCGGCCATCTCGGTCGCACGCAGTGCCTGGTGGATCGCCGCCATGGTCGGCGGCCTCCTGGTCCTCATCGGTGGTGCCCTGGCCGTCATGCGCGGGCCGGGGTGGCCGGGCCTGTCGCGAAGGTATGAGCGGGCGGCCAGACCGGGGGCGGCGCCCGTGGGCGGTGTTGCCGCCTGGGATGCACTTGACCGCGGCGAGGACCCCACGGATCCGCCCCCATCGGCTGGTTGAATAGGGCACCGGTCGATCCGGTCGCCGTCACAGGAGGTCAGGCATGGTCGAGGGCAAGCGCAACAGCCACGGTTCCACCCCCGCCGCGTGGACGCTCGTGGTGCTGGTGACCATCGGGATCACGGTTTCTACCGTCGCGCTCGTCTTCGGTCATTGGGTTGGTTTTTGGATCGGTGCCGCCATCGTCGCCCTCGGGGTGATCGTCGGAGCCGTGATGCGAGCGGCCGGCCTCGGCCAAAGGCCCCGCTCAACGACCCCGGCCGACGCGTAGTCGACTGCCGTCGGCGAGCGCGTGGATCGCCCGGGCCGCCCATCCGGCGGTGCCGACTCGCGAGGACTCGTACTCGTGGTCGAAGATGAGGAGTCCATCGCTGATGTCCTGATGCTCTACCTGGCCCGTGATGGGTTTCGCGTGACTGTGGAGTCGACCGGCCCCGGTGGACTTGCCGCCGCGCGTCGGCTCCGCCCTTCGGCGATCGTGCTCGACGTGGGCCTGCCGGGGATGGACGGGACCGAGGTCTGTCGTCAGCTTCGCGCCGACGGCGACTGGACCCCGATCCTGTTCTGCACTGCCCGTGACGACGAGATCGACCGGATCCTCGGCCTGGAGATGGGTGGAGACGACTACATCACGAAGCCGTTCAGCCCCCGTGAGGTGGTCGCCCGAGTGAGGGTCGCCCTGCGCCACGCTCAGCCGTCCCTTCCATCCGACGTTCTCGTCATGGGCGATGTCGAACTCGATCGATCGTCGCGTCGCGTATCTGCGGCGGGGGAGCCGGTAGACCTCACCGCCACCGAGTTCGACCTCCTCGAATACCTGATGTCCCACCCGTCCCGTGTGTTCAGCCGCGAGCACCTGCTGTCGGAGGTGTGGGGATACGCCGCCATGGTGGGGACCCGCACGGTCGACGTGCACGTGGCGCAGGTGCGCGGCAAGCTGGGAGATGTAAGTCCTATCAGGACGGTGCGCGGCGTCGGCTACTCCGCTGAGGTCTCATGAGACGCGCCGGGATCCTGCCGCGCATCGTGTTGCTCACCAGTGCTGTCGCTACGGTCGCCGTGCTGGTGGCCGGCCTGATCTCGTTCCCACTCATCCGGGGCAATGCCCAGGCTCTCGCCCTCGATGATCTCTCGCGGCTCTCTGGCTTGACGGCCTCCGCACTCCGGGTCGGCCCGGGTGGCACCTATGTCCTTCCCCCGCGTGTGAGCAGTGTGCTGCAGGCGGAGCAGGTGACCGCGTACGTCGTGTCTCCTGGGGCGACCGAGTTGCCCGACGGTGTGACCGTCGACGACGTAGCGGCCGTGACGTCGGGATCGTCGGTTGCGGTGGTGGTCGACTCGCCGGCTGGGCAACTTCTCGTTGCGGGGCGCCCCCTGGAGCCGGGGATCGGCGTACTGCTCGTGCAGCCGTCATCCGTGGCCGGGAGCACGGCGGCCCAGGTGCTGTGGCGACTGGTCCTTGCACTGCTGATCGGGCTCGTGATCGCGATCGTCGTCGCCGTCGTCGCGGCAGGGCGCATCACGCGGCCGCTGCGATCGGCCGCCGAGGCCGCGCATCGACTCGGGGGTGGTGAACGCGGCGTGGGACTGCGACTCGAGGGGCCGGCGGAGGTGGCGGAGATCGCCGAGGCGCTCAATCGCCTCAGCGCGGCGCTAGCGGTCTCCGAGGGTCGCCAGCGGGAGTTTCTCCTTTCGGTCTCGCATGAGTTGCGCACTCCGATCACGTCGATACGCGGCTACGCGCAGGCCCTGGCCGACGGCCTAGTGGATATCGACGATGTCGGGCGCTCGGGAGCCGTCATGACGACCGAAGCCCTCCGGCTCGATCGCCTCGTCAGCGACCTGCTCGACCTCGCGCGCCTACGTGCCGATGACTTTCGCATCACTCCCGTGTCGATCGATCTTGGGGCGATCGCGCGAGAGGCGACGCAGGTCTGGGCTGACCGCTGCGCGCGTGTTGGCATCGAGTTCGCTTCGAGGGTCCCGGAGCGTCCCGTCATAGTGATGGCCGATCCCATCCGGCTTCGGCAGATCGTCGACAACCTTGCGGAGAACGCCCTTCGGGTCGCGCCAGAGGACACGCATATCGCCATGGACGTTGGCACGGATTCACCCTGGGGGACCTTGACCATCAGCGATTCCGGACCCGGCCTGCTTCCCGACGACCTCGCCGTCGCCTTCGAGCCGGGGATTCTCCACGAGCGCTATCGGGGGCTGCGCCCGGTCGGCACCGGACTCGGCCTGGCCATCGTGGGTCGGCTCGCGCAGGGCATGGGCGGGTGGGCGCGCGCAGCGGTGGCATCTGAAGGCGGGGCTGCCTTCACGGTCGGAGTCCCCCTCGTAGGCCACGCCTCGGGGACCACTGCGGCGTAGGCTGTCGACGTGCTCACCCGCAACGATGCGTCGTCCGCGCAGCCCGGAACCGCCGCGCTGTTTGATGCGCGCCCGCGGTGGCGTCGCATGGTTGCGCCAGTAGCCGCGGGCGTGGGTGTCGCGGCGGCCACGCTCTTCATTCGCACCGTGGATCCGCACGTTCCGGGCGTGTACCCGCCGTGTCCGACGAAGGCGCTATTCGGCATCGAATGCCCCGGATGCGGAGGTCTGCGCGCGACGAATTGCCTGGCCAATGGCGACATCGCGGGAGCCCTCGATCACAACATGCTCTTCGTGGTCCTGGTGCCCTTCCTGATCGTGGGATGGGGCCTGTGGATGTATCGCGCACGGACGGGCCGTCTGCCAGCCCCGACACCAGCTCGCACGCTCGTAGCGCGCGTCCTGCCCATCGTGCTGCTCGTCGTGGCAAGCGCCTTCGCGATCGTGCGTAATTTTGTGCCCTACCTGGGGTCGGGGGTCGGCTGAGACTCCCCCTCGCGACTGTGGCACGCTGACTATGTGCTGAGTTGCCTGGCGAACAGATGAGCGTCCTCGACGACATCGTTGCCGGCGTGCGCGCCGACCTCGATGCGCGCATGCAGTCGACCCCGCTCGACTCACTGAAGGAGTGCGCTGCGCGCAAGCCCGCGCCGCTCGACGCCGAGGCTGTGCTTCGCGAACTCGGCGTTGGGGTCATCGCCGAGGTCAAGCGGGCAAGCCCGAGCAAGGGTGCGCTGGCCTCGATCGAGGATCCCGCCGAACTGGCCCGTGACTACGAATCAGGCGGCGCGCGCTGCATCAGCGTCCTGACCGAGCGTCGTCGATTCAATGGAACGCTCGATGACCTGCGAGCGGTGCGGTGTGCGGTCGACATCCCGGTGCTTCGCAAGGACTTCATCGTCACGAGCTACCAACTGTGGGAGGCGCGCGCGTTCGGCGCCGACCTCGCACTCCTCATCGTGGCCGCTCTCGACCAGAACGCCCTCGTCGGTCTCATTGAGCGCACTCGCTCCCTCGGGATGACGCCGCTCGTGGAGGTGCACGACCAGCAGGAGGTCGAGCGAGCGGTCGACGCGGGCGCCACGGTCATCGGCGTCAACGCCCGCAACCTGCGCACCCTGGAGGTCGATCGCGACACGTTCGCTCGCGTGGCGCCCTCGATTCCCGCCTCGTGCGTGCGCATCGCCGAGTCCGGAGTGCGCGGGCCGCGCGACCTCATTGCCTACGCCGAGGCAGGCGCAGATGCTGTCCTCGTCGGCGAGAGCCTCTCGACGTCTGCCGACCCCCGCGCAGCCGTGCACGACCTGGTCACCGCGGGTTCGCACCCGGCGCTGCGAGGGAGTCGTGGCTAGCGCTACCAACAGCGGTCACTTCGGCCCCTATGGCGGCCGTTTCGTGCCGGAGGCCCTCACCGCCGCCCTCGACGAACTCGACGAGGTATTCCACGCCGCCATGGACGACCCCGCGTTCCGCGCGGAGTTGGAGCGCTTGGAGCGCGACTACACCGGGCGCCCTAGCCCGCTCACTGAGGCCGTCCGCTTCGGGCAGGAGCACTGCTCTGGAGCGCGCATCTTCCTCAAGCGCGAGGACCTCAATCACACGGGTTCGCACAAGATCAACAACGTCCTCGGTCAGGCTCTTCTCACCGTGCGCATGGGCAAGAAGCGCGTGATCGCCGAGACCGGTGCGGGTCAGCATGGCGTGGCCACGGCGACCGCCGCGGCGCTCCTGGGTTTGGACTGCGTCGTCTACATGGGCGAGGAGGACACTCGCCGTCAGGCACTCAACGTCGTGCGCATGCGACTGCTCGGCGCCACCGTCGTGCCGGTCACGGCAGGCAGGCGCACTCTCAAGGACGCCATCAATGAGGCTATGCGCGACTGGGTGACGAGCGTGGACGACACCCACTACATCCTGGGCACGGTGACGGGCCCCAGCCCCTTCCCCGACATGGTGCGCACATTCCAGTCCGTCATCGGACGCGAAGCCCGCGCGCAGATTCTCGACCGCACCGGGCGGCTTCCCGATGCGGTTGCCGCCTGCGTTGGGGGCGGCTCCAATGCCATGGGGATCTTCACGGCATTCATAGGCGATGCCGATGTCCAGCTGTGGGGATTCGAGGCGGGTGGCGATGGCGTCTCGACCGGGCGCCACGCTGCACGCTTCGCGGGAGGATCGCCCGGCGTACTCCACGGCGCACGCACCTACGTCATGCAGGACGAGTGGGGCCAGACAGTGCCATCCCACTCGATCAGCGCGGGTCTGGACTACCCCGGAGTCGGTCCTCAGCACGCGTGGCTGCATGACTCGGGTCGGGCAAGTTACGAAGCGGTCGACGACGCGGAGGCCATGCGGGCATTCCAGGCCCTGTGCCGAACCGAAGGCATCATCCCCGCTATCGAATCGGCCCATGCCCTCGCCGGGGCCATGCGCCTCGGCAGCCGAATGGGGCCCGACGGCATGGCCCTGGTCAACCTGTCCGGACGCGGCGACAAGGACGTCGCAACGGCGACGCGCTGGTTCGGCATCGACGAACCCGACGAAGCGGCCGAAGGGCGATGACAGGTCTTCACGATGCCTTTTCGCGAGCCCGCGACGAAGGCAGGGCGGCGCTCATCGGCTACCTCCCCGCCGGGTTCCCGACCAGCGACGGCAGCGTCCTGCTCATCAAGGCGATGGTGGCCTCGGGTGTCGACATCGTCGAGGTCGGCTTGCCCTACTCCGATCCGCTCATGGACGGCCCCGTCATCCAGGAGGCAGCCGACACGGCGCTGCGCCAAGGCATGACCCCTGCTGGCGTGCTCGATGTCGTCGAGCGCGTGGCCGCCACCGGTGCGGCCACGCTGGTCATGTCGTACTGGAATCCGGTGGAGCGCTTCGGAGTCGATGAGTTCGCCGGTGGCCTTGCGCGAGCGGGGGGCTGCGGGGTGATCACTCCGGACCTGACGCCCGAGGAGGCCGGCGAGTGGACCCGCGCTACCGATGAGCACGGCATCGACCGGGTCTTCCTAGTCGCCCCGTCCTCCACCGATGCCCGCCTGCGCACCGTTGCCTCGGCGTGCACCGGCTTCGTCTACGCCGCGTCCACGATGGGCGTGACCGGTGCGCGCACGTCGGTCTCCGGTGCCGCCGAGTCGCTGGTCTCGCGCGTGCGCGAGGCCAGCAGCCTCCCGGTCGCCGTGGGTCTTGGCGTGTCCTCCGGCGACCAGGCAGCGCAGATCGCCGCGTATGCCGATGGGGTCATCGTGGGGTCCGCCTTCATTCGTCGCGTACTCGATGCCCCCTCTCTACAGGCGGCGGAGGCCTCGGTCCGCGAACTAGTCGCGGAACTTGCGGCGGGGGTGCGGCGTCGCACGGAGTGAGCATTGCCCGTAACGTATGAGGAGATTCCTCAGACTCGGAGATTGTGAGCAGCATGGCCAGGGAAAAGCCCTCCAAGAGCGTGCGCGAGAAGGCGGCGGCCGCCCGAGCGGAGCAGCAGGCCAAGGAGAAGCGCCGCGAGCGCACCGTGCGCATCGTTGGCGCGATCGGCGTGATCGTCGTCGTCGTCGCCATCATCGGGATCGCCGTCTTCGCCTCGCGATCCGGCTCTGGCGGCGGAGGCGACGTCAGGCCCCTGCCCAGCCCCGACCCCTCGGCCCCCGTGCCCGCCGGCGTCTACGACTCGAGCGGGGAAGTGCCCTACGGCGTGCCCTATGGCACCGCGCCCGCGACCGCCCCGCTGCTGGAGATCTGGGAGGACTTCCAGTGCCCCGCGTGCGGATCGCTCGAGGCTATCAACGGCGCCGGCATCCAGTCGTTAGCCGCGGAGGGCAAAGTCCGGCTCGTGTGGCGCTCGACCGCGTTCCTCGACAACAACCTAGGCAACCAGTCGTCCGCGGAGGCCATCGCCGCGTGGGGATGCGCAATCGACGCCGGCAAGACCGCCGAATATCACGACATCGTCTACGCCAACCAGCCCACGGTGGAGGGAGACGGCTACACCCAGGAGCAATTGCTGGCCTTCGCTGAGGAGGTCGGGATCTCTGGCGTGCCCCTCGAGGAGTTCAACACCTGCCTGACGGGTGGGCGCTACCTCGGGTGGGCGGTCAACTCGACACAAGCCTTCTACGAGGGGGATATCCCCGGCACCCCCGCGGGCTTCCTCAACGGCACCCGGCTCGATGGGGCCCAACTCGGCGATCAGGCCGGGCTCGAGAAGCTTGTCGCCGAGGCCACCCAGTAGTCGACGCTCGACGCTGACCCATGGGACCGCTGCCCGCATTCATTCCCTCGCCCTCACAGGGCGTATGGAACCTGGGGCCGCTGCCTATCCGCGCCTACGCGCTGCTGATCATCGTCGGCATCGTCGTTGCCGTTGTCGTCGGCTCGAAGCGCTACGTCGCTCGCGGCGGCGCGCCCGGGGTGATCGGCGACATAGCCATCTGGGCCGTGCCATTCGGCATCGTCGGAGGTCGCCTCTACCACGTCGTCACCGACTGGCAGTTGTACTTCGGTCCCGGTGGTTCAGGCGTCGTCGGCGCGCTGCGCATCTGGGACGGCGGTCTGGGTATCTGGGGAGCGGTTGCGCTGGGCGCCCTCGGCGCCTGGATCGGTGCCCGGCGACTGGGCGTGGCGCTGCCACCGGTCGGTGATGCGATCGCACCGGGTATAGCACTGGCCCAGGCCATCGGCCGATGGGGCAACTGGTTCAACCAGGAGCTCTTCGGAGCCCCCACCACGCTGCCGTGGGCGCTGCAGATCGATCCGCAGCACCGACCGGAGGGCTACGCGGAGTTCGCGACGTTCCATCCGACGTTCCTCTACGAGTCGCTGTGGATGCTCGGCGTGGCGCTCGTCCTGATCTGGGCGGACAAGCGCTTTACGATGGGTCATGGCCGCGTCTTCGCCCTCTACGCCTTGCTTTACTGCCTGGGCCGCGTATGGATCGAATACCTCCGGATCGATACCGCCAACACGATCCTCGGCGTGCGCATCAACGTCTGGACGTCCATCCTGGTCGCCATCGGCGCTCTGGTCTACCTGATCGTCTCGGCTCGCCTGCGCCCCGGCCGCGAGACAGTGACTCCGCCGCGCAAGTACGTCGAGCGGCAGGAGCGCGAAGAGGCTCTGGAGGAAGTGAGAGCACCCAAGCCTACGGCCAAGGTCACCGAGGTGGTTCCCGACGCCGACCCCTCCTTGGGGCAGGGGACCTGATAGGGTCCGTGTAACGGGCCAACGTCGTCCCGTCCCTCGCCTCCCATCCCGGTAGGCGATTGACGTGGAGGTGTGGCCCGTTGTCTGTTGTGCAGGTGCCGTTCTCGGCGTTTCCGCCCGCGCAGGGGCTCTACGACCCGTCGTTCGAGCGCGATGCATGCGGTGTGGCCTTCGTCGCGACGCTGACGGGCGTTCCCTCGCATCACATCGTCGAGCAGGCCATGACCGCGCTGCTCAATCTCGACCACCGCGGTGCCTCGGGAGCCGAGCCGGATTCCGGCGACGGCGCAGGCATGCTCATTCAGGTCCCCGATCGATTCCTGCGTCGCGTGGCGGGCTTCGACTTGCCGCCAGCCGGGCACTACGCCGTGGGCATGGCATTTCTCCCCGCGGATGACGCCGACGAGGCGCTGGCGGTGGGCCAGATCGAGCGCATCGCAGCAGAAGAGGGACTGCGGGTACTCGGATGGCGCGACGTGCCGACCGATGCGTCGTCGCTAGGCGAAACCGCCCGCAGCGTCATGCCCCGCTTCAAACAGCTCTTCGTGACCCCGTTATCGCAAGTCGAGCCGGGGCTTGCCCTGGAGCGCATGGCCTTCTGCCTGCGCAAGCGCTCAGAGCACGAGAGCGGTGCCTACTTCGCGTCGCTGTCCGGTCGAACGCTGGTCTACAAAGGGATGCTCACCACTCATCAGATCGGCGCCTTCTACCCCGATCTGTCCGACCCCGAGGTCGAGAGCGTCCTCGCCCTCGTCCATTCTCGCTTCTCAACCAACACGTTTCCGTCGTGGCCGCTCGCGCACCCCTACCGGCTCATCGCGCATAACGGCGAGATCAACACGGTCAAGGGCAACCGCAACTGGATGCGTGCCCGCGAGGCCCTGCTCGCGTCCGACGTGATCCCCGGTGACCTGTCGCGGCTCTTCCCCATCTGCACAGCGGGCGGCAGCGACTCGGCCTCGTTCGACGAGGTGCTCGAACTCCTTCACCTGGGCGGTCGCAGCCTCCCGCATGCGGTGCTGATGATGATCCCTGAAGCGTGGGAGAACAACCTCGGCATGGACCCCGCGCGCCGGGCCTTCTACGAGTACCACTCGACGTTCATGGAGCCCTGGGACGGCCCGGCCAACGTCTCCTTCACCGACGGCACCTTGATCGGTGCCGTCCTCGACCGCAATGGCCTGCGGCCGGGGCGCTTTTGGGTCACCGATGACGGCACCGTCGTCCTGGCCTCGGAGTCCGGGGTGCTGGACTTCGATCCCGCCTCGGTCGTGCGCAAGGGCCGTCTGCAGCCGGGGCACATGTTCCTGGTGGACACCGCGACCGGGCGCATTGTCGAGGACGACGAGATCAAGTCCGGTCTCGCCGCAGCGGCGCCCTACGGCCAGTGGCTCGAGGACGGCCTCATCCACCTCGACTTCCTGCCCGAGCGCGAGCACATCGTGCACACGGCGGCCTCCGTTGCCCGCCGCCAGCAGACCTTCGGCTACACCGAGGAGGAACTCCGGCTCATCCTCTCGCCGATGGCCATGACCGGTGCCGAGCCAATCGGCTCGATGGGCACCGACACTCCGGTCGCCGTGCTTTCAGCGCGCCCGCGACTGCTCTTCGACTACTTCCAGCAGGCATTCGCGCAGGTCACCAATCCTCCGCTGGATGCCATCCGAGAGGAGATAATCACCTCGCTCTCGACCGTCATCGGGCCCGAGGGCAACCTCCTTGGTGCCACACCCGCTCACTGCCGACAGGTCGTCCTTCCATTTCCGATTATCGATAACGATGAGCTCGCCAAGATCCTGCACATCAACGCCGAGGATGACGTGCCCGGTTTCGCGGCCGCCAAGGTGATGGGCCTGTACGACGTCGATGCAGGAGCCGCAGGCCTCGAGGCGCGGCTCGAGGAGATCTTCGATGAGGTCGACGCACACATTGACACGGGCGCTCGCTTCATCGTGCTCTCTGATCGCGATTCGACGACCGACCTCGCGCCGATCCCGTCGTTGTTGCTCTGCTCGGCTGTTCACCATCACCTCGTACGCCGCAAGACGCGCACGCAGGTGGCCCTGATCATCGAGGCGGGGGATGTGCGCGAAGTGCACCACGCCGCCCTGCTCGTCGGCTTCGGGGCCGCGGCCATTAACCCCTATCTGGCCATGGAGTCGGTCGAGGATCTCGTCTACAGAGGCGTGCTGACCGGCATCACCCCCGAGAAGGCCGTGCGCAACCTGGTCAAGGCCCTCGGCAAGGGCCTCCTGAAGGTGATGTCCAAGATGGGTGTCTCGACGGTGAGCTCCTACCGCGGTGCCCAGATCTTCGAGTCGGTGGGCCTCGGCCACGAGGTCATCGCTCGCTACTTCACCGGCACCATCTCTCGTCTGGGTGGAGTCGGCCTCGACGTCGTCCACGCAGAGGTCCTTGCCCGGCATGACGCCGCCTACCCGCGCTCGGGCATCTCTCCGGCGCACAGGCGATTGGAGGTCGGTGGCGAATACCAGTGGCGTCGCGAGGGCGAGCCCCATCTCTTCGATCCCGACACGGTCTTCCGCCTGCAGCACGCCACGAAGACCAAGCGTTTCGACATCTTCCGCGACTACACCGACCGGGTCAACGACCAGAGCCGGCGGTTGATGACGCTTCGTGGGCTTTTCGACCTACGCGAGGGTGCCCGATCGCCAGTGCCCATCGACGAGGTGGAGCCGGTCGGCGAGATCGTCAAGCGATTCTCGACGGGGGCCATGTCCTACGGGTCGATCTCCCAGGAGGCGCACGAGACGCTCGCCATCGCGATGAACCGGATAGGGGCGAAGTCGAACACCGGAGAGGGCGGTGAGGACGCCGAGCGCTACGAGCCGATGGCCAACGGTGACTCGAAGCGGTCAGCCATCAAGCAGGTGGCATCAGGGCGGTTCGGCGTCACCAGCGAGTACCTCGTCAACGCCGATGACCTGCAAATCAAGATGGCGCAGGGAGCCAAGCCGGGGGAGGGCGGGCAGCTGCCGGGCCACAAGGTCTATCCCTGGATCGCCAAGACCCGGCACTCCACTCCTGGCGTGGGCCTCATCTCGCCGCCACCGCACCACGACATCTACTCGATCGAAGACCTCGCGCAACTTATCCACGATCTCAAGAACGCGAACCCTCGCGCGCGGGTCCACGTCAAGCTCGTGTCGGAAGCCGGGGTCGGGACCGTCGCGGCTGGGGTCGCCAAGGCACATGCTGATGTCATCCTCATCTCCGGCCACGACGGTGGCACGGGTGCGTCGCCGCTAACGTCCTTGAAGCATGCGGGCACCCCGTGGGAGTTGGGGTTGGCCGAGACCCAGCAGACCCTCCTGCTCAACCGCCTGCGCGACCGCGTCGTCGTCCAGACCGACGGCCAACTCAAGACCGGCCGCGACGTGGTCATCGCAGCGCTGCTAGGGGCTGAGGAGTTCGGTTTTGCCACCGCTCCACTCGTCGTCATGGGCTGCATCATGATGCGCGTGTGCCACCTCGACACGTGTCCGGTCGGTGTGGCCACGCAGAACCCCGAGCTGCGGGCGCGCTTCACAGGTTCGCCTGACTTCGTCGTCACCTTCTTCGAGTTCATCGCCACGCAGGTCCGCGAGCATCTGGCTCGCCTGGGGTTCCGCTCGCTTGAGGAAGCCATCGGGATGGTCGAGATGCTCGATACGCGCGCAGCGGTGGAGCACTGGAAGGCGAGTGGGCTCGACCTCTCTCCCATCCTTCACGTGCCGGCGATCGCCGAGGACGCCGCGCGTCGCCATGTGACCGACCAGGACCACGGGCTCGATCGAGCACTTGACAACGAACTCCTCGCTCTGTGCGCCCCTGCGCTCGAGCGCAGGGAACCCATCCGGGCAAGACTGCCGATTCGCAACGTCAATCGCACCGTGGGGACGATGCTCGGCTCGGAGGTCACGCGCCGGCATGGCGGGGACGGCTTGCCCGAAGGCACCATCGACCTGACGTTCAACGGCTCCGCCGGGCAGTCCTTCGGCGCCTTCCTTCCGCGCGGCATCACCTTGCGACTGGAAGGTGATGCCAATGACTATCTCGGCAAAGGCCTCTCGGGCGGCCGGCTCGTGGTGCGCCCCGATCGCGTCGCTGTCTTCGCGGCCGAAGACAACATCATCGCTGGCAACGTCATCTGCTACGGCGCTACCAGCGGCGAGGCCTTCCTTCGCGGACGAGTGGGCGAGCGATGCGCGGTTCGCAATTCGGGTGCGGTCCTCGTCGTCGAGGGCGTCGGCGATCACGGCTGCGAATACATGACCGGCGGCACCGTCATCGTGATTGGTCCGACCGGGCGAAACTTCGCGGCGGGCATGTCTGGTGGCACGGCCTACGTTCTCGACCTCCAGCCGGAGCGGATCAACCCCGAGATGGTCGACCTCGAAGGCCTGGACGGCTCGGATGAGGATCTCGTGCGCGATCTGCTGCGTCGCCACGCCGAGGAGACAGGGTCACCGCTTGCCGAGAGCCTCGTCGCGGGGTGGGATCCGTCGCGCTTCATCAAGGTCATGCCCGTCGACTACAAGCGCGCACTGGACGCCCGTCGACGTGCACAGGATGAGGGCCGTGACCCGGCCGCGGCAGTGATGGAGGCGGCACGTGGCTGATCCGAGGGGGTTCCTCACGAGTGGGCGCGAGACACCGGAGCGTCGTCCCGTCGACGTCCGCATCCTCGACTGGAAAGAGGTCTTCGAGGAGTTCGAGCCGGAGCGGCTGGCGCGACAGGCAGGACGCTGCATGGACTGCGGTATCCCGTTCTGTCACAACGGATGCCCGCTCGGCAATCTCATCCCGGAGTGGAACGACCTCGTCTGGCGCTCGGACTGGAAGGCGGCCGCTGAGCGGCTGCATGCCACCAACAACTTCCCCGAATTCACCGGTCGGCTGTGCCCGGCCCCGTGCGAGACAGCCTGTGTGCTCGGCATCAATGCCGACCCTGTGACGATCAAGCAGGTTGAGGTCTCGATCATCGATCGGGCCTGGGACTCCGGCTGGGTAGTCCCGCAGCCGCCGGAGCGCTCATCGGGCAAAGCCGTTGCGGTGATCGGATCGGGACCGGCTGGGCTGGCTGCCGCCCAGCAACTGGCGCGGGCCGGGCACACGGTGGCCGTGTTCGAGCGCGACGACCGCATCGGGGGCCTCCTGCGCTACGGCATACCGGAATTCAAGATGGAGAAGGCTCACCTCGATCGCCGACTCGTGCAGATGGCACAGGAGGGCGTGAAGTTCCGCACCGGAGTCGAGGTCGGCGTGGACGTCACCTTCGACACCCTCCAGCGGCGCTACGACGCCGTGGTTATCGCGGTCGGGGCCACCAAGTGGCGCGATCTCGACATTCCGGGACGCCATCTTTCCGGCATCCACCAGGCCATGGAGTACCTGCCCGGAGCCAATCGCGTGCAGGAGGGCGATCTCGCTGCCGCGCCTATCGACGCGGCCGGCAAGCACGTCGTCATCATCGGCGGGGGAGACACAGGCGCCGATTGCCTCGGCACGGCCCATCGTCAGGGAGCAGCGTCGGTCACCCAGCTGGAGATCCTCCCCACGCCGCCACCCCATCGTCCTGACTCACAGCCGTGGCCGACCTACCCGATGGTCATGCGCACGTCGAGCGCGCACGAGGAGGGCGGTGACCGGGTCTATGCCGTCTGTACGGAGGAATTCCTGGGCAACGACGGATGCCTGCGCGCACTGCGTGTAGTCGATGTTCAAGCGAGCGAGGGGCAGTTTCGACCGGTGGCCGGATCATCGAGGGAGATACCCGCCGACCTGGTTCTCCTGGCCATGGGATTCACCGGGCCCGAGGTCTCGCCCCTCATCGCGCAATCGGGTGCTTCCCTGTCCGAGCGCGGCACGTTCGCCAGAGGCGATGACTACGCGACGCAACTCCCCGGAGTGTTCGTGGCGGGAGATGCCGGGCGCGGCCAATCGCTGATCGTTTGGGCCATTGCCGAGGGACGCGCCGCTGCCGCATCGGTCGATCGCTATCTGTCGGGAGAGACCAATCTCCCCTCGCCGATCGTCGCGTCTGCGCGACCCCTTACGGTGTAGGCCACCCGACGAAAGGACATGCCTGCATGCGTCGCGCGAAGATCGTCGCCACCCTGGGTCCGGCGACGAGCTCATACGAACGCATCCTCGAACTCGTCGAGTCGGGCATGGACGTCGCCCGCCTCAACCTCAGCCACGGGTCCTACGACGAGCACGCCCTCGTCTACGACCACGTGCGGCACGCGAGCGATGAATCCGGCCGTGGAGTGGGGATCCTCATCGACCTACAGGGCCCCAAGATTCGGCTCGGCCGTTTCGCTGGCGGTCCCGTGCTGCTCACGGTCGGCCAGACCTTCACGATCACGACCGAAGATGTCCCCGGAGATGCCGCCATGGCATCCACGACCTACGCCGGACTACCCGGCGACGTGCAGGCTGGCGACACCGTGCTCATCGATGATGGCCGCGTTGCCCTCGAGGTCACCGCGGTCGATGGACGGCGCGTCGTCACGACGGTGATCGAGGGCGGACGGGTATCCGACAACAAGGGCATCAACCTCCCGGGTGTCGCGGTCAGTGTCCCCGCCATGTCCGAAAAGGACGTCGACGACCTGCGCTGGGGCCTGCGCATGGGCGTCGACCTCGTCGCCCTGTCATTCGTCCGCACGGCGGAGGACATCACCGACGTGCATCGGATCATGGACGAAGAGGGCGTACGCATACCCGTGCTGGCCAAGGTCGAGAAGCCCCAGGCGGTCGACAACCTTGCGGATGTCGTCGCGGCGTTCGATGGCGTCATGGTGGCCCGAGGAGACCTGGGCGTCGAGTTGCCCCTTGAGGCCGTCCCGCTCGTGCAGAAGCGCGCCATCGAACTGTGCCGGGTGGCCGCCAAGCCGGTCATCGTGGCCACGCAGATGCTTGACTCCATGATCACGGCCACGCGTCCCACGCGAGCCGAGGCCAGCGACGTCGCCAATGCGGTCCTCGACGGTGCCGACGCGGTCATGCTGTCAGGCGAGACCAGCGTCGGGGAGCACCCCTGTCACGTGGTGCGCACGATGAGCCGCATCATCCAGCACGTCGAGGAGAACGGCCTCGAGCGCCTCGCGCCACTGCCCCCTGATGCGCCGGCCTCGACAGCGAAGGCGCTGACCAAGGGCGCTGTCGACGTGGCGCGAGCCGTGTCGGCGGCGAGCCTCATACCCTTCACCGAGACCGGCTCATCGGCCCGACTCATTGCCCGGTGGCGCACTCCGGCTCCGATCCTGGCCTTCACCCCGAATCCCCGCGTGCGCAGCCAGCTCGCGCTCGTCTGGGGAGTCGAGACCTTCTTGGTGCCCAAGGTGATGCACACCGACGACATGGTCGTCCAGGTCGATAGAGCGCTTCTGGAGATCGGGCGCGTCACCTACGGCGATCGCGTGGTGATCGTGGCCGGGGTTCCCCCCGGGATCCCCGGCACGACCAACGGCATGCGTGTTCACCTGATCGGCAGCGGGGGCAAGGGCGGCGGAGTGTAGGTTTCACTCCATGCTTGAGGCAGCCATTTTCGGTGCCATCGCCCAGTCCGCGCTCATCGTGGGCGCGCTCCTTGCGTGGAAGTTCCCAAGCCTGAAGAAGCCTTTCGTCGTGGGCGTCCTGATGGCGTTCGGCGCGGGCGCTGTCATCTCGGCGGTGGCTATCGACCTCGTGGCGGTGTCCTATGACGAGGCCGGGGCAGGACCCACGGCCATTGGCGTGAGCATCGGCGCCCTGCTGTACTTCGGCATCGTCGCCCTCCTCGAACGCAAGGGGGATGGTGAGAAGTCGCTCGATGTCGAGGGGATCGTGTCGAGCGAAATCGCGGCAGTCGAAGCGGCTGCAACCGCATCCGGGGGTGCGGTCAGTCATGGTGAGGGAGAGGGGCACGGGGCCTCCAAGAAGGAGGCGCGCAACCTCACGATCGGCATGGTCATCGACGGGGTGCCCGAGTCCATTGCCGTGGGCCTGACTTTGCACACCGCAACCGCGGGCATCTCCGCGGCCCTCGTAGGCTCGATCTTCATCTCCGCCGTGCCCGAGGCCATCGGCATCTCCGCGGCCCTCCTGGCCGGCGGCATCGCAATGGCCTCAATCCTGCTGAGGTTCTCCGCAGTCGTCGTCATCGGGGCGGTCTTCGCGGCGATCGGCTACACGCTGCTGGCCAACGCCTCGGATGCCACCCAGGCGATCATCCAGTCCGTTGCGGCCGGGGCGCTGCTCGTGGTGGTCATCAACGAAATGATCCCGATCGCCGTACGCAGCGTGAAGGGCTGGGCCGGTATCGTCGGCACCGGCGGCTTCGTGTTCTCGGCCGCGCTCACCTGGGCGACCGGCGGCTGACGCGACTCACCGGACTGGCCCCGGCGCCCGCTCCGCGAGCCTTGGGCTAGGCTTTGGCCGACAACCTTTAACGACCCGTCCAGTGAGGCGGGGAAGGGAGTCGGAGCAGTGGCGGATGCCGAAGCCCGACGCGGGTCCACGGGCCCCGACGCCAGTGGTCGGGTCCTTGACGCCGACGACATCGCACGCGTGACGCGGCGCATCGCGCACGAGATCCTCGAGCGTTCCCACGGTCCCTCCAACGTCGTCCTCATGGGGATCCAGACCCGCGGCGTTCCGCTCGCGCAGCGCATTGCGGGGAGCATCCAGGACATCGAGGGAGTCGAAGTCCCGTTGGGTTCCCTCGACATCACGATGTACCGAGACGATCTGCGCCTTCGTGGTGCGCGCCCCCTGGAGGTCACCGACGTCCCGGCTCTGGGAGTCGACGACCGGATCGTCGTGCTCATCGACGACGTGTTGTTCTCCGGGCGCACCATCAGGGCTGCCCTCGACGCGCTGAGTGACATTGGTCGACCCCGAGCCGTACAGCTCGCTGTGCTCGTCGACCGCGGGCACCGCGAGCTTCCCATCCGCGCTGATTACGTCGGCAAGAACATCCCTACGTCTCGCGAGCAGGCAGTCCGCGTGCGCCTGACCGAGGTCGACGGGGTGGACGAGGTCGCGGTGGAGGGCTGATGCGCCATCTACTCAGCGCGGCCGATCTCACCCGCGACGAAGCCCTCCTCATCCTCGACACCGCTGGCGAGCTCGGCAAAGTGACCGATCGCGCGGTCAAGAAGCTGCCCACGCTTCGTGGCCGGACCGTCGTCAACCTCTTCTTCGAGGACTCGACGCGCACCCGCATTTCCTTCGAGGCAGCGGCCAAGCGACTGTCCGCTGATCTCATCACCTTCAGCGCCAAGGGCTCGAGTGTGTCGAAGGGAGAGAGCCTGAAGGACACCGCACTCACCCTCGAGGCGATGGGTGCAGACGCCGTCGTCGTTCGGCACGAGGCCAGCGGGGCTCCCCACCGTCTGGCCCATTCCGGGTGGATCGACTGCGCGGTCATCAATGCCGGCGATGGCACCCATGAGCACCCGACGCAGGCGCTCCTCGACGCCTTTACGCTGCGACACCACCTATCGGGTGGCGAGGGCGCGCTGGACGGTCGGCGGGTTGTCATCGTGGGCGACGTCCTGCACAGCCGGGTCGCGCGGTCCAATGTCCTCCTGCTGCATGCGCTGGGAGCCTCCGTCACGCTCGTGGCGCCACCCACGCTCATGCCCGTCGGAGTCCAGACCTGGCCGTGCGAGGTGTCCTACGACCTCGATGATGCGCTGCCGGGCGCTAGCGCCGTCATGATGCTGCGGGTCCAACGGGAGCGCATGAACGCGGCGTACTTCCCCTCCACCCACGAATACAGCCGTCGCTACGGGCTCGACACCCGTCGAGCGAGCCTGCTCGCCGACGATGGGATCGTCCTCCACCCAGGTCCGATGAACAGGGGGATGGAGATCACGGCTGACGTCGCTGACGGGCAGCGGTCGGTGATCGTCGAGCAGGTGACCAACGGCGTCAACGTCCGAATGGCTGTCCTTTACCTCATCCTCGGTGCTCGCGCTGAGGCCGATCTGGCGGAGGCGTCACAATGAGTGTCCTGCTGAAGGGTGCCCTTCTCTACGGCGAGGAGGCGGTCGACGTCGTCATCGCCGAAGGGCGCATTGCCGGGCTCGAGCCGCCCGGCGGCGCGTCGGATGGCGACCTGGTCGTCGATGCGCGATCCCTCGTCCTGCTCCCCGGCCTCGTCGACCTCCACACGCATCTGCGTGAGCCCGGGCGCGAGGACGCCGAGACGATCCAGACCGGATCCGCCGCTGCCGCACTCGGTGGCTTCACCGCGGTGCACGCCATGGCCAACACCCAGCCGGTGGCCGACACCGCCGGCGTGGTCGAGCAAGTTTGGCGCCGTGGCGTCGATGCCGGACTGTGCGACGTATTCCCCGTGGGAGCCGTCACCGTCGGGCTGCGGGGAGAGCAGCTTGCCGAGCTAGGAGCCATGGCCGAGTCGGCGGCGCGCGTACGCGTCTTCAGCGATGACGGCGTCTGCGTGAACGATGCGGTGCTCATGCGCAGGGCTCTGGAATACGTGAAGGCATTCGACGGCGTGATCGCCCAGCATGCCCAGGAGCCTCGTCTCACCGAGGGCGCGCAGATGAATGAAGGAGCGCTCTCCGGGGTGCTCGGCCTGCGGGGCTGGCCGTCGGTAGCCGAGGAGGCGATCATCGCGCGCGACGTGCTGCTCGCAGATCACGTCGACTCCCGCGTCCACATCTGCCACCTGTCGACCCGGGGA